>Ga0256404_1000617_pt1 | contig 92365 bp, 67 predicted proteins | sample RumenRJG_01DNA_FD_185990 | JGI IMG/M metagenome (GOLD analysis project Ga0256404, IMG submission 185990) | Bovine rumen microbial communities from Lethbridge, Alberta, Canada - RJG_01 | ecosystem: Host-associated > Mammals > Digestive system > Stomach > Rumen | place: Canada: Alberta | collected... | reverse complement strand
AGACAAAAATAAAGAGCTATCGCAGAACGACGGCTCTCTATAAAATTGGGCAGTATCGATAAAGCCTTACCCCACGCGGGATTCTACCCGGATAGCCAGAACATACATTCTGACGCTGCAAAGATAGGCATTATTTCTGAAAGTTGCAAGTATTTTAGCGATAATTTTAAAATTTTTTAAAAAACCTACCATATTCGATAACTTTTTTGTAATTTTGCAACGTTCATGACCACGCCCTCGGGCGGATGGGTTAGGACTACAACATATTGGAAAGCGTCATTGATGCTTTGTTTTTGACCGTTTGAACGTAGGAAACTCAAGCTTGTAATCAAAGACAAATGCAGAGGTGAATGCTACGGGTGTAGTATATACTCCCGGAGTGTGCCGAGGGCAATCGATGCCCTCACGCACACTTTTCGGGGTGCATTATATACATGACCGGCGTGGGTATTCAGACTCTGTTCGTTCTTTACAAGTGGCTTCCTACGGCCAAAACGGGGGACGGGCAGATGAGGGTACCCCGCTTTTCGTATGTAGTATATGTCTATTATGAAAACCGTCCTGACTTCAGGGTATCAGTTGGGAATCTTGTCACTACCAATATGAAGTCTGACGAAGAGATTATAAGGTCGTACACAAAAACTGTCAACAAGAAGTATTCGTCTGGTGAAGCCAGCGAACTGACCTACAGAACCCCGCTGGAGAATTTCCTCTACGACATCTTTGATGGCAAATATGACATCATGGGTGAGAAGAAATTGATGGTATGTGGTAAACCAGACATTGCTATTGTCAAAGATAAGGTTACAATTGCGGTGTTTGAAACCAAGGACATTGGCAAAGGTGATCTTGATGGCAAGGGAAAAAATCAGGAACAATTCGATAGATACAAACAGGCCATCAATCATATTGTTTTCACAGACTACATCGACTTTCACTTCTATGAGAATGGCGAACTTAAAAAAGCTATTTGTATAGGTAGTCAGAAAAAAGACAAGATAGATTTTGAGCAGGGTAAAATAGAGGAACTCATAGCTTATATACGTGAGTTTGTCCCCAATAGTGCTCCAGAAATACATTCCACGAAACTTCTTGCTGACCTTATGGCGAGAAAGGCCAAACTAATGTGTGAGACTATAACCCAAGTGTTGAATGACAACACAATCAATGACGATGCCAAGGGCTTATTGGTTAACACTTATAATGAGATTAAGGACGGACTGATACAAGGGATAGACATTAAAGGTTTTGCCAAGATATATTCTCAAACCGTTGCTTACGGTTTATTTGCTGCTCGCTTAAACGACCCCACGCCCGACGATTTTTCTCGTGCCGAGGCAGCGGAGCTGATACCAAAGACCAATAGTTTCTTGAGAGGTATCTTTAATAATCTAGCTGGCAACAATATTCATGAGAATATATCATGGATAGTAGATGACTTGGTGAATATGTTTAGGGCAACAAACTTGGTTAAGATGTTTGAAAAGGAAATCAAAAAAGACCGCGACCCACTTGTTCACTTCTATGAAGATTTCCTAATGGCCTTTGACCCTGAAGATAAAAAAAATCGTGGCGTATGGTACACGCCTATTGAGATTGTCAGATTCATCGTCAAGTCTGTAGATGTATTGTTGCGAAACAAGATGAATGTTGTGGATGGTTTGGCTAATAGTGAATTGGTACCTAATCGAACAGTGGAAAAGAATGAGTTGGTGCCTAAAGTTCAGACACTCGATCCAGCCACAGGCACAGGAACGTTTCTTGCAGAAGTTATTAATCTTGTACATGAAGAATTCGGGGAAGGATCAATGCTATGGCAGAAATTTGTTCGCGAGAACCTGCTAAAAAAACTCTATGGCTTTGAAATACAGATGGCTAGCTACACAGTTGCACACATCAAAGTTGACATGGTTTTACGGCGTACAAAATACAAAATTAAAGATACAGACCGTTTTGGTATCTGCCTAACAGATTCTTTGCGCAGAAATATGGGGAAAGGCGATTCTAATACCGGTTATTGGATTTCAAAGGAACAAGAAGAAGCCAACCGCATCAAAGCGCAACGTCCCATCATGGTGATGATTGGTAACCCACCATATAACGGCGAAAGCAAGAACAAGGGTAAAGAGATTGACAAACTGATTGTTGCCTATAAGTTAGAACCTGGTAGGGATGACCTAACAATTCCAGATGCAAAATGGGTAAACAACGACTATGTTAAATTTATCGGTCTTGCTCAGCAATTTATTCACGAAAACAATGGTGGTATAATAGGCTATATCAATGCCAATAGCTATCTGGAAAGTCTTACATTCCGTGGAATGCGTTATCAACTACTTAAAGAGTTCGATGAGATTTACATTATCAACTTGCATGGTGATACAAAAACTCGAGAGACATCCCTTCGAGGAGAGAAGGAAGAGAATGTATTTCAGATTCAGCCAGGTGTGTGCATCAATTTGTTTGTAAAGAAGCAGTTGGCAGAAGGTGAAAATAGACCAGAAGGTCATATGGCAGAAGTGTATTATACAGATGTGTATGGTAGTAAAAAGAAGAAACTGGCATTGCTTAATGAGAATGATGTTAGTACTTTGAAATTTAGCAAAGTAAAATTGCATGCACCAATGTATTTCTTCGTACCGATAGATTTCTCATGTGAAGAAGAATTCTACAGCGGTTTTTCTCCTAATGAACTATTCACTATTGGTGGCGTAGGAGTTCGTTCACACAGAGACCCCGTAGCCTATCAGAACTCTTTAGAACAAATAAAGTCTGTCACAAAGGACTTTGTGGAGATGAGTGAGATGGAAATTAAGGAAAAATATAAGATAGAGGAAGAGAGCGATGATTCAAAAGTCTCAAATGCCATAGGAAACTTGAAATCATTTGGATTGAAAGAAGAATACTATAAACAGCTGCTTTATAGACCCTTTGACCACAAATATACATATTTCACAAATAAGTCAAAGGGGTTCCTGGGACGGCCTGTATTTGACCTTATGCGCCATCTTATACACAAGGACATTAAGAAGAATCTTGCCTTGATTATTGGCCAATGCGGTAATGTCGTTGGTGATATGCCTTGGAATTTGGCATTTGTCACTGACGCGATAACCGACCTAAATGTATTTTACCGTGGTGGCGGTTATGTCTATCCATTATATGTCAACACGAAAAAAGAGACCACATACGGAGATTCTTCATCACAAGAGTTTGGCGATGAAAAAGATAGCATTATCCCAAATTTAAATGAATGGGTAATGCGCAAGATAGAAGAAAGTCTTGGTGAGAAACCATCACCTGAAGATTTGTTTGATTACATTTATGCTGTGCTTCATAGTCCATGGTATAGAGAACGATATAAAGAGTTCCTGAAGCGTGACTTCCCACACATACCATATCCAAAAGACACAACCACGTTTGACAAACTCGTTATGGCAGGAAGGAAATTGCGTGAGTTGCACTTGATGAAGGATAGTGGTAAATGGAATGCTCGACGCCGATTCCCTTGTATGGGTGAAGGTAGCGATACATTAGAATATCGCAGATGGGAGAATGGAAAAATTTATTTCAACGACACTCAATACTTCGATAATGTTCCCCAAGACGTTTGGGAATTCTATATAGGTGGGTATCAGGTAGCAGACAAATGGTTGAAAGACCGAATAAATACTGATATATCATACAACGAGATTGTGCACTATCAGAATATTCTTTATTCAATAGAGGGTACAATTCAGTTAATGAAAGAAATTGACGATATTATTATCGCAAAATAATTGGTTGACAAACATTAACACAAAAATCTTCCCGTTCGTTGCTGAAATGAGCGGGACTTTTTGTATCTTTGCAGTCTTTTCGCGTTATTACGGATTAAGGTAAAAAGAAGACTGTATGATGATAGAAGAAGCAATTATAAAACCCATAGAGGATTACATGGCGGGCAATGGTGAATTGCACCGTTTCCCCATCGTGCAGAGTGCCAGAGACTGCTGCCGGACAGGGCTCCAGACGGAACTTCACAACCTCATGGAGCCATATTATAATATGTATATCGATGACTCAGCACGGCTGGACTGGACTACGAGGGGAATCATTGCTGAGATAGCGCATATTGACCCGCACTTCGGTAGCTGGGCATCTGGACAGGACTTGATGAAGATGGCCCGTGCCTGGGCTGTCAGGGGAAGTGGTGAAGAATTGCTGACGCTGATGGACTGCATGATACAAAGTGGATATGAGCCTTGGGGAAGTGTCGGCTGCTATGAAGAGGTGACAGAGGAATTGCGCTATCAGCGGGTAAATGGCAATAGTGGCAGTGGAGAGATCTATGCGTTGCTGCATGCTTTCATGTCGATTGTCCTTTCTTCGCATCGCTACGACAGGCACAAGGATATGTTTCAGCTATTAAGGAGCCACTGGGACTTCCTGCGCCACGTTTATAGCGTGATGACAGGCAGCATCATCGGGCTGGGTTTTCCGAACTTCGTGGGACTGGCCAACAACTTGAAGAACACCAGGTATCAGCCCTACCTGCATCTGGTCTACTGGTTTCTGGCCGACAGGGCCGATGAACTATGTACCAAAAAGCAACAGAAAGGTATGGTGAAGGCACTGGCCTCGCTACAGGAAATCATGGACAGGACCGAGCCGAACCCGGAACTCGACGAACTATGCCAGTTGCTTTTCCCCAAGGAGGTGAAGGAGATGCTGATTAATCACCCCAAGACACCCTACCGTCAGCTGGAAAGCGAAAACAAGGTGCTGGAAAACGAGAATAAGGTGCTGAAAGTGGAAAACAACGAGTTGAAAGCCGAGAAGAAGGCTCTTAACGAGAAGCTGAACGCGCTGGCTCGACAGCAGGAGGAAATCACCCTCCAGATGGCCAGTGAGCTGAAGAAAGCCTTTGTCGAGGATGCCATTCCTTACGCAGAGATAGAGGAAGAGCTGCTTGAACTGCCACCAAAGACCGTTGGCAATGTGTTCACTATTCTGAACGATATGCTTGGCGGCAACGAGGTATGGCAAAGGCATTTCAAGGAACTGCGCAAGAAGGTACGCAAGCGTGAGAAGGAAAAAGAAGTACCTCAGATAGATGCCCGTCACATCACCATGACAGGCAACGATGCGACTTATAATGAGTACAACGATAACGATAAAGACGAATAAACGATATGGCAAGAAAGATTATCATGACTGGCGATGAAGCGCAGTACATAGAACGTCGTGGAGCAAACTCCGTGGATGACGACAGAGAAATACGTATGGAGGGAAAACACGCACGATATGAGGAGAACGGTGGCGCACAGTCTACCCACTTCCCGCATCAGGGCAGTGAGGAGGCGGGCAGACAATGGTTTGAGTTTCTTATCGGCAGAGGTTTTATAGCCCCCGATACGGAGCAGGACTGTTGGCTCTTCCAGATGGGATTCTCTGTGAACCAGCCTGCTGAGGTGAGACCCGTAGAGTGGCTCAAGACGGTAGAGACGGCACGGCTAATGCTCTATAAAGTGTGTGATGGCCTGCTTGCATCCGGCAGCATCACCAAGTCGCGCATTGGCGAACTGGCCTCCAAGTGTTTTACCAAACAGGGCGAGCCGCTGAAGCTGGCAAAACCTAGGAAGGAGAATTCTATAGATGTTGATGCCATAGAGCAGTTCTTGCCGATGGATTAGCCAAAAATCTTCCGACCATTTCCGACCTATAACGAAAGCCCTTTATATACTGTTTTTTGCCTGATTTCTCCCGACCATTTCCGACCTGAAATGGTCGGGAGAAACCGTATAAATACTTGATATTCAATAAAATAATTTTTCTACCTTTGCATCGCAATCCAATCCAAAAGGGTTTGAGATTGCGGTGCTGTTTGACTTATTGGTACAACGAAGATAATACTGCTTTCGAAATTTGTGTTTTCATTTTCTGAGTTTTTGTGAGATGAAGGTTGGCTTCCTCGGAAGCTCACTTCGACTCGGGTTAGTAATGTGTTTGTGAATAATGGGCGGTCAGCGGACTGCCAGAACCTGCCCTGCTGCGACAGCACGGCAGTTTTCTCTTACAACTACACGCGCAAACGTATGTATGCGCACAATGCAATATAATAAGGATAAGGTAACAAGGATATGATTAGTAATTTTATTAAAACTGTTATAAAATGGAAGTAACAGTAAGAATTCTGAATCAGTCGGGTCTGATGACACGTCAGTATCTCGACAAGAAAACGGGTGACCAGAAGATTATCAATTCTGTAACCCTGAAGTTGACGGATGGTTTGAACACTTTCCTCGGTGAGATCACTGGTGAGAGGGCTGTCAACTGTCCTAAGTATGATCCTCAGTATCTGTACAAGGTGCAGTGCTCGATGGTGGTGCGTGAGTGGAACTCTCAGCAGACTGGCGAGGCTATGCAGGCCACGACAATCTATGTGGATAAGATTAACATGATGTAGTTTTTCGACCACAGATTTTACGGATTAAACGGATTTATGACATTAGAGTATTTAGAAGTTATGGAAGACGTAAAGAAACGTAAGTGCATAAGGAGTTTCAAGTCGAATACTCGTGTTTTCGACGACGACTCTATCGAGGTGACGCCGCAAGAGAAGGGTGAACCCTCGCAGAAGGATGTCAAGAAGGTGGGCCGTTCGAAGCGTTACGCCACGACTGGCAAGAATCCACTGACATGTATTGAACTGAAATGTCCTGAGGATGTGCCTGACAAGGCGGCCTATTTCCGAAAGGAGTTGGATAAGCTGACGAAGGACATTCAGATTGAGAAGCCCGAACTGCCAGACGGCGAGTTCCTAGTGAACAAAGACAGCCTGAAGGTGTGTCTTGTTAAAGGTGAGCACCCCCAACTGATGGCTTGGCTCACATTCGAGGTTGAAGGAGTATTGGACGTAAGGAAACAGTTATACCAACTTACAAGTGAGATTGACAAATGTTTTGTTATCAATCAGGATTTAATGACCCAACAAGGGTAGTCAGTAAGGAACAGTTTTGGGCGCTCGTCAGGGCGTCTGAAACTGTACGTAAGGTACGTGAGGGGCGCGAGGCACTGACACGCGGTGACAAGGCTACCTACGACAGGCGCAAGAAAGGTCTGCCACTGATGATATTCATCGGCACCTTCGACGTGTCGGAACGGACCATCGAGAACAAACGGACTGGTGAGAAACGGACGTTGGCAGGCCGTTGGCGCAACCAGAAGCACGTCAGGCTGAACGGATTGGTGGTGGCCGACTATGACCACTTGGATAGCCTCACCCCCAACCCCTCTCCAAAGGGCGAGGGGAGTAAAAAGACTATGCGGGAGATATGGGATGAGGCGTATGCGAAGTTGTCAGACGAGGACAAGGCGCGTATCCTGCTGGTGTATGTCACACCATCCGGCGAAGGACTGAAGGTGGTTTTCATGGCTGACGTCAATGCGGGAAACCTCATTGACAACCAGAAGGATTTTTCTGCTAAGCTGGGGTTGCCGCTGGATGAATCGTGCAAGGACGGTTGTCGCGGAGCCTTTATAACTACGGAAGAAGACATTATCCTGCTGGATGAGCGAATCTTCAGCTACGAGAATGCGGAGTATGGCGAGAGGTACAACGAGGCATACCACGAAGGAAAGTCGCAGGCTACGATAACGATTGCAACGCCACACTCAGACCATGGGTCGGAGAACACGAATCGCATGAATGACACGAATAGGGGGTTTATATCGAACACGGATGGAACGGATAAAACAGATAATAAAGATCCGTCAAATCCGATAAATCCGTGTTCAAACTATCACGGTGTTCCGTATGCGAAGATTGTGGAGGCGTGGCTGGGTGACAAGAAGGTGGAGCCTGGCGACAGGCACCGCACCTCGCTGGTGCTGGCTGACCACCTGCGGTATATCACGGATAACGATCCCGTGCTGATAGAGCAGATCCTAAGGCAGACTCCCTTTGTGAAGGATATCGTAGAGGAACGCAACGAGGATGTAGCTCAGACGGTGAAGAGTGCTCAAGGCTACGAATTCCTGAAAGGCATCCCCAAAAGAATGAAAGATGCCCTCAAGGCTTCAGGAGCGGTATCGCAAGATACAACTCTCAACTCTCAACTTTCAACTCTCAACTCTCCTAAGGACGATGTCTATGATGCTCTTCCTTTGGACAAGTGGGCTGAAGAGTTGCAGGAGATGGCAGAGTACTATCCTTGTATGAAGGAGCTGTTTCTGAATGCTCACCCTCACAAGTTGCCTGCGATTCTTTTTTCTTCTGCGGCGTTGTTCGGCACGTTAATGACGAGGGCTTATTATCATTTTTGGTATGAGCCGGAAATTGTGCGTCGATTGAACTACTGTGTGTTTATCATCGGTGACCCGGGTGCCGGTAAGAATATTGTGGAGAAGTTCTACAAGAAGATTGCCGACCCGATGATTCAAGCTGACCAATGCCTGATTGATGCGGTGAACCGCTACAAGGACGGCAGGACGGAACGAACCACTTCGACGAAAGCACAGAAGGGCGAGGCGTTGAAACGCCCTGTAGTTGGCATCCGTGTTCACCCAGCCCGAACCGCTACGGGTGAGTTCATTCGCCACATGCAGGCTGCTGTAGAGAACATCCAGGGACACCCGATGAACCTCCACATGTTTTCGTTTGATGCTGAGCTGGATAACGTCACCAAAAACAACAAGGGCGGCGACTGGAAGGACCGCGAAATCCTCGAATTGAAGGCGTTTCATAATGAGGAGGATGGCCAGATGTACGCCAACCAAGAGTCCATTACCGGCATGTTCAACGTGTTCTGGAATTTTATCTATACCGGCACGCCGTATGCTCTGCACCGCAAGGTGAATCAGCGAAACTTCGGTACTGGTATGAGTACACGACTTGCCGTGATTCCACTCCCTGACAAGGGTATGGCGCAGCGACATCAGAAGGTTGATCCAAACTCCAATGAAGCACTCCGCACGTGGGCTTATCGGCTGGATAAGGTGGAGGGCGAACTGCCCATAGAACCATTGAACGACGAGACCTTCGACTGGCAGTCAAGCCATCTGGAGATAGCGGAGTTTAACGGCGACAGGGCAGACCGCACCCTGTTGAAGCGCATACCATACTATGGCATCGGCATCAGCCTTCCGTTCATTCTGATGCGTCATTGGGAAGAGTGGCAGGAGTCTCGCAGCCTGACAATGGATGACAAAGACAAGCGGCTCTGCCGCCTGGCGATGGAAATCCAGTACAAGTGCCAGCAGTTCTTCTTTGGCGAGATGGCATTCAACTACTTTGCCGACCAGAACAAGGAGTTCGTACAGCGTCGCCGCACAGGTCGCTACGAAGAATGTTTCCGCAAACTGCCCGATGAATTCAAGACCCAGCAGTTCATGGACGTGTTCGGATGCTCTCAGCAAGCCGCTTCGCGTGCCATCACCCGATTCCGCAACGATGGGGTGATAGAGGTGGTGAAATACGGCATCTATAAGAAGGTGGTGAGAGAATTGCCGTAAGGCACTTACTCACTTACTCAGTTACTCACTTCGGACATTTGGAAAATAAAAAATGAAGATTATGACAAACGTAGAAATTAATAAGCAAGTTCGCTTATCGCCACACTTTACTTTAGGTGAAATGTGCAAGACGAGTGTGAAAACCGCTGATGGGAATATCCCTTCGCACGTACATATTGAGAATTTGAAGCGCCTCTGCGGCTGGCTGGAGATGCTTCGCAGTGAGTATAATAGGCGATATGGAAGCCTCACCCCCGACCCCTCTCCGAAGGGCGAGGGGAGTGAATACAAAGAGGAGCCGATTATCATCAATAGCGGCTATCGTTCTGAGGCGGTGAATAGGGCCGTGGGTGGTGTGGCAGGGTCGAACCACCTGACGGGTTGTGCAGTGGATATCCACGTGCTGGGTAAGGAACAGGCGATACGCTATGCGTGTATCTTGTTAGACATCGCTGATGAGTCGCAGGAGGACTTCGACGAGCTTCTGATAGAGCAAAGCGCTAAAAGCCTCTGGATTCACTTCGCCGTCCGTCCCTTCGCCAACAGGCGACGTATAAGGCTGATGAAAGGGTAGGCAAGTCCGGCCAGTAAACAAAAAATCGGGCTCACCGTGATGGTGAAATGAACCCCGGAAGTTTTTGTCTAACTTTCGGGGTTCACTACACTGTCATTTTTTCTTCATGGCGTCCTCGGCCCATTTCATTCTGAGACGGGCTTTGTCGCGGGCGTCCTTGGCCCAGCTGAGGCGAAGGCGGGCTTTCAACATGGCATCATTGGCCCAATCGGTATACATCCGCGACCGCCTGAAATCCTTTTCCTCGGCATACTTATTGGCCTGACGGGTGTATTTCTCTGCCTCCTCCGTCAGCCTTTGCGCCTCGCGCTCATATTTTTCCGCCTCTTCATTATATCGTTGTGCTTCCCGCAAATACTGCTGCGCGCGGTCAGACTGAGCAAGGGCAGCTAAGGACATACTTAGGAATAAACAAGCCAGCAATAATATTCTTTTAATAACCAATATTGCGTTCATTTGCTTCTTTTTAATAAAACAGAGCTGCCCTTCTCACAATGAAAAATCACCAGAGAAGGACAGCTATTTATTAATTTACTAAATAATCATTACACAAAATCAATTACACTTTACAAGTATCAACTTGCCTTGCTTGAACAGGGCCTCACCTTCTTGCTTGGAAACTCGGTCAGACTGAGGTTGTGCAGATTGCTTCGTATCGGAAATCATACTTGGCGCAGAAGATTGTATCTGTCCCTGATAAGAATCTGGATTGCCCAATGTCTTGCCTGAAACGATGGCCCAGGTACAGATTGAGAATTGAGATTCATCACGAGTGATTTGTTTGTCTCCCCAAGCAGAATAAACGGTATCGGAGGTTCCCATTCCCAATTCGTTATTCTGGATGGCAAAATAGATACGGTAGCGGAAATACCATCTGGACCAATCGTGAACACCTGTACTTTCGTTAAAATAGAGATAATACGATGTGGCACTATACTTGGACGTTATGGTATAAAACCAATAGTTGGAGTTGTATTTGAAATCGGACAAAGCTGCCATGGGAAGCGTAGAGGACCTCGTCTTAAACTCATACCTATTCAGTTCACCTTGATTCCCGCTGCTGTCGAAGCCGACACTGCACAAAACATAATTGGTGTTAGCCGAATACGAATCACCTCCTCTATAGAAAACATTATTGTTGAGATTGCTTGCATTTATTTCATCCGTTTTTATCAGGTCTGCAACGATTTCTGCATCAGACTTGGAACTGATGTCCGTTTTCTTGTAGGCCTTGAAGTAGCCTTTCGAAACTTTTGTATCTACATTCCAATCAGTAACACAACCATCAGTATATGCAAGGAATTTATTGGGCACGAACTTACAATTAGCGATGGTGTTTGACTTTTCGGCTATCCACATGTCAACATCGAAATCCCAATAGTTATCTCCTTCTTCCAATTCAAGGGTATAAGCGATTTTTCCAACAGCAACGCTACCTGAGGCTTTTGTGCTACCCTCATTTTTCTTCTGATAAGACATCGAAATACCGATATCCTTAAAGTCTTTCACCATTTGGTCCAATGTTGGATAAGGATCTGGAAGAGCTGTCTTGGCAATCCTAAACGTATAATATACGGGCTTATCTCCAAGATATAAGTCATAGAATGGGATTCCGCAATAAGTGAGGTATTTAAGACTCTCGTTGCTGGATGCAAAAAACATAACAGTTTTTTCATGATTCGGGTCAGAAGAATCATCATAAGCTTTATACAGACTGACCAACTTGTTTTTAATGGTCTCGTAGGAATCAGTCTTCAGATTGACACCTTCAACAATACCGAACGGTTTCTCCAGTAAGTCTTTTAATGTTACCTCTTGCATCGTAGCAACCCGTGTCCAACCATTACTGCTATAGTTTGAGGCAGTGGGGATAGTGAAGTAGCCGCTTGTACCTGATTTCAGATTGTTGCCATTGAAGGTACGGGTATAAATGTCATTACCACTCTTTACTGTAATTTTGTTGTTTGATGTAGGATTTTTGAAATGACCATAAACATACGGTGTGTAGCTGCCATTCACTTTTAGACTAACATCATGATTGGTTACCTCTGTGAAACTTGCTTCGCTTGTAGACCAATTGAACGCATAACAATACCTGATGTCATTATCAACACCGGGCAAAGTGACGGTAGCTCCATTAGTACCGTTGAAACGCATACGCCAGAAATAAGGAGTCAGCGTTGCCTTAATTGAAAAAGTTGTTTCTGTTGTTGAGTATGTGGCACTTGTCGTAGTGTAGACGGCTGTCTGTTCTGATAAATTAATAGTGCTTTCAGTCAATTTTATATCAGTACTCCTAACAAACGAACCATTGTTATAAACATCGAAACACTGAGTGTCTAAGTTTATATGATAGTAGTCACCATTTTCCTGTTGGAAATAGTACAGCTCACACGTTCCAGATCTTGATTGGGAGTTGAACTCGTTTGTAGAATACATTATCCATCCGTTAGAACTAAGGACCAAGAAACCCTGATAATACGACGACCCACTCTTAAACCTCGCCAAAATAGTAGCTCCATTATTCCAATTGTAGGTCACTGCACGTGTAGTGCCTTGGTCATAGCTGGGCGCCTCGCAGATAAAGTCAACATTTTGCACATAAAAACCATTTTCCATCTTAACCGCCTTGGGTTCAGACATGGAATCGTCGCTTGTACATGCAGTCAGGCCTATAAGCATGGAGAGAGCCAGACTGAGCACGATAAATATATTTTTCTTTTTCATTGTTGTCATTTTTTAGGGTTTACTTATTATTCAGGTTATTATCGTCGCCATATTCGTCGCGTCCGAGATAGCCATCGTCCTGTGCGCCTTCCTGCGCAACGCTAACAGTCTTAGTGCCGCTGTTGGCCCCCTTGATGGTAATGGTAGCCGAGCGACTGCTGGTTGAGCTGTTGGCAGCGGCTGTCACTTTTATTGTTCCGTTGTTGCTACCTGAAGACGGAGAAACAGTACACCACGACTGGTTGGACGAGACTGTCCATGAGTCGTTGGATGTCACAGTGATATTCTTTGTCTCTCCTGCTGCAGCAAACGACAGGGACGCCGGGTTAACTGCCAGTTCATATGATTCTTCCTCGGCACTACAATAATAGACAACCCAGTAGTCGCCAGTTTGGTTCAAATAGTATACTACATAGGTTTTGCCGTCCTTTGTCAAGTAGTATTCATAGCTATCACTGGTATGTGAATAAGTATAACCTTTTTCGTTGAAGGCCTGTAAAAGGTCTCCCTTGCTAACCTGTGAAAGATAGAAGAAAACGAGAGCGTATTGTAGTCCGCTAGTCTGGGTCGTGAAATCGTATCTAGTTTCTGCCTCTTTGTATTTTGGTTGATATGATAGTTGCCATGAACCATCGTTAGCTTGTTGCAATTCACCATCGTAGAGTGCGGTATAGCCCAAGGCTTTCATGTATGACTTGACAGTTGCGACACTACCTCCCCACTCCATGCAAGGCTCTTCAAATATGGTCGCTTTCTCCTCCTTACCAACTTGAGAGACAGAAACTGTTTGTGGAGTGGCAGCGCCTCCGGATACCGTGATTATAGTACTACGAGCGGAAGTGGTGGGGTTATCAGTAACATTGACAGTTACTGTATTGCCATTTGTACTTATCGTACACCAACTTTCGTCGTTGCTCTTTGCCGTCCAGGAAGAAACGTTCGTCGTAACAGTAAAAGGCTTACTACCACTGCCGCTTTCAAAACTCAAACTATTGGGGCTAACCTCAATTTTATCGGCTGATGCTCCAGCTAATTGTTTCACAGTGATAGTTTTAGACAAGCTACCTCTGCTTACTTGGATTGTTATAGTAGTACTTCGGTCCTTTCCCGTGTTGTTGTCTTCTGCCCAAATATTAAAAGAGCCGTTTTTCGATCCACTATTGCTTCCCAATTTTATCCAATCTGCCACTCCAGACACCGTCCAAGAGGTATTTGAGTTGACGGAGATGGTTACTTGCTCCGAGCCCGTAGCTTTAAGTTCAACACTTGTTGGGGATACCGAAAGTGTTGGCCCTTCATCACCACCAGCTGAGTCTCCTCCGCAATTTGCCAAGAAAAGGACAACACATAGTCCTAAAAGCACGTTTTGAATAGTTTTCTTTTTCATATCGCTAAGTTTTTTGTTAGAATATATACCCTACATTTATGCAAATGTTCTGATTTTTGTAATTACCAAATCCATATTGGTAGTCAGCGCCGACAGCATAGTGTTTGGCAAAGACGAACTTTAATCCAGCCTGTCCTCCCATTTGGAATGAAGAGTATTTATCCGAGAATTTATCGTTAAATCCGTCTTTTGCCGTAATCTTTCCTCCGACATTGACGCTAATGTATGGACCTGCGCTTAACTGCAGTGCTACGGATTCCGCCAATTTGAAATTCAATTGTGCCTGCATGGGGATGTCGAGGAATTGGAAGTCACCCTTTTCCTCCTCAATAAAAACGTTGTCTGTGTATTTGTATCCTTTATTAAAGAAATACAAGCCAACACTTGCTCCCAACAAGTCACTAAACATATAGGTAGCTGTCGCACCGATATGGAATCCTGTGAACATTTTGACGGAGCCTACGTATTCAGCGCCCAAGTCCTTTGTGTCTGAGAAGTTCACTCCACCATGTATGCCGATGAAGAGACGCTTTTTCGTCAGTTCCAGGACATAGATATTCATGAGATAGACCCTGTTGCTCTTTACATCTTGTATGCCAAAGTCGTTGAAGACAACTTCCTTGGGCTCGTAGCCTTGCTTGTAGATGGTGAGCTTGCGGTCGCCATTGGTCATATAGGCCCAGACTTCAGCACCGTTTCGCCTTACTTCGAAAGCGCCCGATACGCTGTCAATCTTGGCGCCTTGGATTTTTACAAGGGCACAAATTTCATTGTCCCAGTCGCGAATCTGGTCATCGGCAGCAATAAACTGTGTTGCCTGACCGAACTTTGTTACTTCAATTTCCTGTGAGAAAGCTGTCACAGCAAGCAGCAACAAACATGATAATAATTGTAATCGTTTCATAATACTTATTGTTTTTAGTTGTGTAAAATTATCTGAATGAACGTTTCTTTGCAGGGATTTCAAAATCTAAGATATTGATGATCTTATCCTTGGGCGTAGGCATGCCAGCCATCTTGTCCGGCTGCCAAGTTCGCACATGGATGATGGGTGGTTCGTCATTTTCGTGGAACTCCCACAAGAGGAAAACGTATCCGTCATCCTCGTAACGGTCCGACTTCCAGTGCTGATGAAGCGTAACACCAAAGAAATTGGGATTTTTCTTCGACCGCACCACTTCGGGGTCGCTGAAGGTTACCTTGATATACTTGTTGCTTCTGAAGGTTTGTTTCAGTCGCGACAGGTACTGCTGCTTGTTTTGCGTACGATAGACAATCTCCGGACGCATCTTCGGCTGGTCGCCATGATTGTCGCGCTTCATCACCACAGAGCCCGTGATAATCAGTGCCTCGTCGCTGAACACTTGGTCGAGGGCTTCAATGTCTTTCTCGTCGTAATGACTGCGGAAGTCCTCTACGAACTTCAGAATTTCCTCGCGACGGGCCATATCCACTGCATCACCTTGCTTGATGATATTGGTGTACACGTGGTTGGCCATGGCCATGCGTGCACCCGTTATCTCGCCCTGCCGACTCAGGCTGATGGTCAGCTGGCGCTCCTGTTCGCCATCATAGTCCTCAATGACCGGGATGACCTTGATAGCGATGTTACGCACCTGATAGCCATTGACGGTGGTGTTGCAGTGCTCTACAATCTCGCTGTCCTCGCAGACAAAGTGGAGGTTGTTCCACAATAGTGACAACGAACGTACGGCATTACCGGTAATCCTTATTCCGCTAAGTTGCAGTTCACCACCATTTGTCCCGGCTTTGGTTATCTCAGTCAGGAATTGTGATACGTTGCTTTCAATATTACTCTTCAGATGTGTATCACTCAATCCGTCGGCGATGGTGAATCTTACGTTTTGCTGTGCAGTGGCCTTCAGGCCAAAACAAGCAAGAAATGTCAGTATGACTGTTAAATATTTCATCTTATCAGTTTTTTGTTTGCCTTTATGTTGTCTTCACTTCCGTACATTCCCTCACCATCAATGTTGGGGATAAACAGATGAGCCTTGCCGCGAAGTTTGGGCTGGGCGCTGTTCAGCTCTTCCACAGGACAACTGAATTCCAGCAGGTGATGATAGCCCATAGCTTCGTTGCGCATGTGCAGATAGCCCCTGGCAACGGTGCCTTCCGTGTCATCATTTATATAGTAGGATATACATCCTTGACTTTCACAGTAAGCCACCCATTGGCGAACAGTGATGTCCGTCGTTTGTTGGCTGTAGTTGCTCAGCAGCATCTCAAGATGTATGGTGGCGTTAGCCAGTTGCGGTGCAGAACTCAAGAAAAAGTCCGACTTTACGTTGTCAGAATGGCTCGCCATGTTGCGAACAAAATGCTGTTCCAGTTCACGTCGATTCGAAAGGGAAAGCAATTCGTAGTCAACAGGTACTGCCATATTTACAACCTCGGAACCATTACGTCGCCAAATCACTTGCCACGCTTTGTTATCTCGTAGTAAAATGCTGCATTCGTCCGTCGGTTGGATGCTGCATACGGTTTGCCACGTGCCATTGAACAACAGGATTTTCTGTAACAGCAGATCGTTTTCCGAATGAATCAGGCTACGGTCAAGGGCGGCATATTCAATGCAGTCGTAAACCGGTGACGGTTTCTGCTGACGCATAAAGTCGTTGAATAACGGAAGTCCGATATGCTCAACAACCCCGTCGGTACCTATTCTCACCGCTACAGTCTGTCCTGAAAGCAAAGTGACGGTCGAGGTTGTTCCTGCAAAAGCATTATCAATCTGCTGTTCCATATTCAGTTTCGTTGCAGCAGTCTGTAACGTCCGGCAGCGATACTCTCTACTGACAACACCATGTGGTATTGCCAATAGACAAAAGACTACTAAAGCATGTCTGATGTCGAATTTACGGCATAATAGTCTTTTTCGTTCCATCTGCTTTTATCCAAGTTCCTTGATACAGGTGTCCGTCGTCGTCGAACTCTGCATTGTTAATCTTATCTCCTGCCTGAGCGTTTATCGAACCACCATTGCTACAACGAATCGTTGCAGAAGAAGTGAACGTCAGCGTCCCGAAACCAATGGGCTTGCCACCACTAACTTTGCCGCTCCATGAACCGTAGCGCAGATTACCCTTCGTAACCTTGGGCTCTGCCTTGGGTTCTGGCTTAGGTTCCACCTTAGGTTCTGCCTTGGGCTCTACTTTAGGTTGCGCCTTGGGCTCAACCTTGGGTTCTGGCTTTGGTTCAGCTTTGGGTTCTGGCTTTGGCTCACCCTTGGGTTCTTCCTTCGGTTCTTCCTTGGGCTCGGGCGTAGCCGTAGCCTCAGGTTCCACCGTGGGCTCTGCCTGAGGAACAGCCACTTGTTCATTTTGAACTGCTGCTGTTATTTCCGGTTCCGTCTGTGGATTTGCCATCATGAGATATATTCCCACGCCTATCAGTGCGAGTGCTGCAACAGCACCGGCGACGATGCCGATTATCCGTTTATCAACAGGCTTGGATGGACCTTTGGGAGATACGGACTTTTTTGCAGTCCATGTGACAGCCTCTAAGTCCACACGCATCTGTGCCGAAGTCTGATAGCGTAAGTCCTGCTTCTTTTCGCAAGCTTTTGCAATAATCTTACGAAGCTGTTTGTTATGAACGGCCGACAATGGCAGTTTCGTCTTCAGCTGTTGCTCCAGTATCTCGTGACGTGGTCCCTCAAAGGGAGTGTGACCGACGATACACTGATAGAGTAGGATACCCATCGCATAGATATCGGTAGTTTGGTTCTGATGACGGATGTCGCCTAACACCAGTTCGGGAGCGGCATACTCTGGCTTTCCCAAAAACTTTCCTGCCACTGTCAATCCCTTGTCGTTCGTCGTCAGCGTATTCATCTGCTTGGCAATGCCGAAGTCTATCAATTTGATATGCCCATCTTGGGTTATCATGATGTTCGAGGGGTCGATGTCACGATGGATATAGCCAGCATCATGCAGCGCCATCAGTCCGGAAAGGATGTTCATGACTACGGTCCGCGCAAAGTGTTCCGAGTCGTTTTGATAGTCGGCTAACAGCTTTTCTGCAAACGGCACGCCGACACCGTCACGGTCGGTGGTCTTGCCTTCCATCAAGTCGGACAGGGAGACACCTGTCAGCAGTTCGCTGACAACATGGTAATGCATCTTGACATCACCATACTGAGTACGTTCGGCAATTTCGATAAAGCCCAGCATCTCCACCAGATTGTCGTTGCGCAACTGGATGGATGCTTCGCGCCGTGCACGTTCGATGGCATGAGGCGGCAAGTCGTCGAACATGAATTTGATAGCTACAGGGCGCGTTGCTCCTGTGTGTTTATTGACACATGTGCCCTTGAACACTTGCCCCATACCACCAACACCGATAGGTTCGTCGCCAGAGTCCAGCTGGTAGTAGAGCCCTTTCCGCTTTTCGGTTTCTCCCTGTAATCTGATTGTCGCCATTTTTATTGCTATTTCTGTTGGATGACCGTCATCCTGAACTTTTTATCCTCGCTGGAGAATACGATCTCTCCCTTGCGACCCGTACTGAATTCAGGACTTTTCTTGTCTATTGACTTTGTGATGAGTGTTACTTTTGAGGTCTTTGTGTCCTGTCCAGTTGATGCTGCAGCAGTGCCTGTCACAGCTTTTTTCAATGCAGAGCCCAACTGACCAAAGATACCTTTTTCTTTCTTCACCTCTACTTTCACCTCGACCCAGTCTGGCTTCGATTCCACATACCACGTCTGGTCGTAGTTCGTAGAGATGATGGAGTCGGAGTTGGTATAAACCTCTATTGATTTCTTGCCGCCTTTCAGTCCGAACTCCACCTGATGGTGGTCGGTGCTGAGCGTTACGGACTTACCTAATTGCCGAACCTTGATCTCCTTCTGATTGTCACCATAGTCTATCTGTATCACCTGCTCACGGTCCAGCGTCTGGTCGTTAGCTTCAACAGCAATGTCTATCGACTTGGCATCGTTACTCCGAGTAACTTTCAGGAAATTATCCATGCCTCCCACTCCTGCCGGCACACTGAATTTCCAATTCTTCGTAGGTGTGTCCACCCTTACATTGAGCGAGCCTGCCTTATCGCCGTCGAACACGATATTGCTATGGCTGACGGAGAATCTGCCAGATGCCGTAGTCGTTGCAGCAGTTTGCGACGTCCCTTTCTTGCTGCTACCTCCACCACCGCCGCCTCGTTTTATCTGCGATATATTCTTGTTACAGATGGCAATCTGGTTGTCGCACATCTTTTTCTTGTCAGCGGTTGTGTATGCGACCTTTGCTGCCTTAAACTTTTGGATAGCCGCATTTTGGGATGCCACTGTCATTGTCTGCTGCAATTTCTGGCCATCAATAAATAGTTTGTCACCATTCTGTGCCAAGGCCACCGCAGCCACGCACAGCATGAATGCCATGACCATCAATCTTGATAAAATATGACTCTTTCTCATAATCTTCCCAATTCTCAATTTTCAACCTTAAACTTTCAATTTCCAATTCCCTTCAAAAAGTCTTCTACGGCTTTTGCCCGTTTCGCATAGCCCTCTGACATCTCGCTCTCACCCAGTTCCTTCATCTCCGCAGCCTGGTTGGAGAAAGTTTCCTGGGCTTTCTTAAGGGCTGATATAGCCTTTTGCATGTGTGAGTCGATGTCAATCTTTACCTTATACGTTTTGTCTTTGCTTACAGCGTCGGCCACCTCCTGATAGGCTGTCACGGCTGTCATCAGCGACTGTTCATAGTTTTCCCGTTCGCTGTCCATGCCGTCCTCCATATCCTCGTCGGCCTTACTGATTTTAGCATTGATGTCTGCCATGAACTGCGTCTTTTGCTTCTCAAACAGAGCCTGTTCAGCCTGAGCTTTGGTAGCCTCCTGTTTGCCTTTAACCACTACACCGACAACGGCCAATATGACAACCAATGCCGCAGCAATGCCGGCAAGCATCATCTTCTTCTGCTTGGTCAGTCCGCCCTTCATAGCCTTGGGATTCTCTATTGCCACACGCATCTCAGAAGATGTCTGGAACCGCAGTTCCTGCTTCTTCTCACACGCCCTGGCAATGATAGCCCGCAAGTCCTTGTTCTTGATGACGTCCAGCGGCAATTTGGCCTTCAACTGTTTCTCAAGAATCTCATGACGTGCACCCTCAAAAGGAGTATGTCCAATGATACACTGATAGAGCAGAATACCCATCGCATAGATATCCGTAGTCTGGTTCTGATGTTGGATGTCGCCCAATGCCAATTCAGGAGCAGCATATTCCGGCTTCCCCATAAATTTTCCAGCCACCGTCAGCGCCTTGTCACTGGTGGTCAGCGTATTCATCTGCTTGGCAATACCGAAATCGATGAGCTTGATATGTCCGTCCGTTGTCACCATGATGTTCGAAGGGTCAATATCACGGTGGATATAGCCCGCATCATGCAGCGCCATCAGTCCAGACAGCACGTTGACGACAATAATCTTGGCAAAGTGTTCCGGGTCGTTCTTGAAATCCTGCTGCAACTTCACGGCATAAGCCACATCCTCGCCATCACGATCCTGCGTCTTACCCTCGAAGATGTCTGATAAAGACACACCTGTCAGCAGTTCACTGACCACGTGGAAATGTTTCTTTACTTCACCTAAAGCTGTAGTCTCATCAATTTCGATGAATCCCAGCATCTCCACCAGGTTGTCGTTACGCAATTGGATGGAGGCTTCTCGGCGGGCACGTTCGATAGCTTGCGGGGGCAGGTCATCATACATGAATTTGATAGCTACAGGACGCGTTACTCCTGTGCGTTCATTGACACAAATGCCTTTGAACACCTGGCCCATTCCACCAACGCCAATGGGCTCGTCCTCAGAGTCCAACTGGAAATAAATGCCTTTCTTCTTTTCGGCTTCTCCTTGTAATCTAATAACTGACATCGCTTATTATAATTGTTTTTTAATTTCTTGTATTTTCTTTGACAGTTGCTGTATCTTGTCCTTTGCAGGTCCAGTCGAGATGAACTCGTTTTTGTTTTTCGGATTGACAGCGACTTTATCCGTAAGGGGATCCGTACTCTTTAACTCTCGGTTAATGGCAGCGATTCTTGAGTTGAATTTTCCACCGGTCTTCTTGTCAAGCATCAACAGCTGCTCCACAATTTTTGTCCGATATTCAGCTTTTTTCTTCGCTGCTTCAGGCCAAGTGCTACCCTTTGCTTTTTCCATTTCTGCAAGCAGGTTGATTGCCCGCTGCGCAAGTTCCTGTGCCGTGGCCCCCGATTTTGCTGCCTGGGGCTTACTTTGCGTATTATCACTAGCCTTCTGCTGAAGTTCAGTGAGCTTCTTCTCCAGTGAGTCGATCTTGGAGATTAATGTCGCCTGCGATTCTTCCAATAATTCCTTTTCATAACGCAAGACCTCAACCTTGGTAATCAATTCCTTGGTATCTCCATCCTTGACATTTTGGTATAATGCCATATTGGATTCCAGCTCCTGATTCTTCTTTTCCAACTCGGCCATCTTCGGCAAAGCACTCAGCTTGGCGGAACATACAATGTTAAACACAATGCTAACCACCAGTAAAGCCGTAAGTACTGCGAGCGCAATTTTCAGTATTTTACTCATCTTATCCTTCAGTATTGAATCCGTATTCATTTCGATGGCAGCCAAAGTGTGGTTGTCGTGATGACCGCCAGTGGAAAAACCTATCTGGTCTATCTCTGCAGACAAATTGTCCACCAAGTCAGAAAGCGTTTGTTGGGATGTCAGGCGCTGCACCAACTGCTCATGCGGCATGACGCCCCAGACACCATCAGTACACACGAAGAAACGGTCACCTTTCTGATACGGCACTTCTGTTATCTCGGCCGTATGGTTACTGGTATTCCCCAATCCGCGCATGATGACATTCGACTGTGGCGACGTACGGGCCTGTTCTTCTGTCAAAGCGTTGTTTCGTACCAACTCTCCTACCAACGAGTGGTCGTCAGTCCGATGTGCAACACGTCCATGGCTAATCCGATAGCAGCGACTATCGCCAAGATGCGCAATGACGGCAGACTGCTGATTGATCAACACTGCGACCAACGTAGATCCCATCCCCTTAAGTTGGGGACTTTCATCCATCTTCTGATAAAGCGCATCGTTAGCCTTGCTGACAGCCATCTTCATGGCCTCAATACGTGACGTATGAGCATTACATCCTTGTAAAACTGCCATCAACGTATTTTTCGCAATATATGAAGCTGTCTTGCCACCAGGACCACCTCCCATACCGTCACACACCACCAAGAGGAATCCAAGGGGTGTGTCCATGCATCCCCAGTCATCCTGATTTTCAGGACGACCTCCCTGCATGGAGTTTCCTACTCCTTGTAGTGGGATGATATGGGATGTGAACGCTGTTACCATAGATAATCCTGCTGTTTTATGATAGTGCGGCTATTAATATAAACACCCAGATTAAGGAGAAAAAGACAGCGAGGCATATCACGATGATAGCTGCTATGTCCCAGTTGGATTGTGTTTTGACAAAATCCTCTGCACTATCCCATCTCTTATTCTCCCAGGCCCAGCGAGTACCGTAAATTCCGAAGATAATGTTCGGAATAAGGGGTATCCAGCTTCCTAAGAAAATGGCTACGAGAAATGCCCACCAGCAACCATTGAAGAATCCCCAGATGCCATAGAGTCCGAAAGCTCCCCAACTCCACTTATGAAGGTCAACCTGTGGCTCGGCAGCAGCCCTCAGTGCCTGACTCACTGGTGAGTCTGGCAATGATTGATAGGCATTGTTCACTGGCATGGGTTGTCTTTGCACGAAGAAGGAGTTAATTTGGTTCCACTTGAGCTGATAACGACCCGCAATCATGATGATGTCCCCCTGACGTATAGGCACGGCACGACGTCTCACCATGATGTTGTTCACCATGGTTCCATTACTACTATTGTCACGATACATCATCTGATTACCGTCATAGTAGATAGAACCATGATTATTGCTGGCATAGATACATCTGTCATCCAAATAGATGTCACTGGTTTTAGATCTACCTATTGTTATCTCTCGTATGTTCATAACCCTTATACCTTATTTAATAGTAAATGGAATGGCTTTCTTGCTCTTCGCATCATACAGCGCAAAGACTCCCTGGCCGCCTACAATATACTCCGCCTTCGTGGTATGATTCACGCTGGTTTCCAGACTGGCTGGGCGAACCGTTGCATTAACCAAGTCACGATAGCTGAAGTAGTAATACGATTCCTTACCTTTCTTGTCGGTATATTTGGAAACTTTTACCAACTGATAAGCCTCAAGATTACTACCATTGGCACTCCGATATTCCACAGTCACCTTGGTATTGTTATTGGCTTCCCTGTCAATAACCACCTTGTTGCTCAGACTGTCAAACACGATATTGTCACCCTGCTCCTTGATATTGACTAAGGCAACCTCCTGACGATTGATGACGACATCGCCTTCTTTCAACAGAATGTCATACTTGGGATCATACTTGGGATTCTCTTCTTTACGTGTCTCGGCAATATCCGACAACTTAATGCTCTGGATGGCCCCTGACTGCTGCTGCACAAGGAAGTAGTTCTCCGAATCCTTGTCGCTGGTGTAGTTCTGCTCAATGATGATGCCCTTGGTCTCAGCACCGCTCTTCGTCTTGACAATATCAAGGAGCGGACTTTGAGCAAAGATGTCCTGATTGGGATTGATAGGACGGAAGGTGTACTTCACCACATCATTGATTTTGAACGACTGACGCACGCGATTGTTCAAATAGAGTGTCAGCACGGAGTCGTTCTCTTCGGCATATTGTCCTTCAAACTCCATGCCCGACTTCAACTGGTAGATACGGTTAATGCCTGACAGGGCGGTTTTCGAACGAGGGTCGCCTTTAATGGACACCACATCCTTCCACGCTATCCGATATGTATTGGGAGCCATCTCCAGATATTTCACCACCTCGCCACGTTCCAAGATCTTTACACGAGACACAGACTTGTTCTTTGAAGAGACATCGGCAAGCATGAGCGTACGGCTGTCGCCCACACCCTCGAACTCATCGTTCTTTTCTGCCCAGTCAATCCATGCCTTGCCAAGATCTTTTATGTTATAGTTTTTCTCATTGCTGATGGTGGCATCCTTACTTTTCAGACATATCTCAGCTATGTCAGTATGGAAAGTCAGATTGCCATTACCTTCCTGTTTCTGGATATAGCCACTCAGCACTGAACCATTCTTCAGATAGATTTTCTGTACGATAACTGCCTCAGCACTGCCTGCAAAGCCCAGTGCAAATGCTATAATGGATAATATCTTTTTCATAGCTTACTCTACTTTATGGGGTGATTCTAAAATTTTCTTTACAAGGCTTGCTTTTACGGCGTAATTATAACCTTGAGTTGACACTTGAGCAAGGCCTGCATGATGAACGCCAACAAGCATACCATATTTATTAAACACTGGCGAACCGCTTGCGCCACCAGTTGTTGGAGCATTATATCCAAACTCATATTCAGAGTCTTGTTGAATAATATTACCACCCTGCGCAATAACTTGGATGCCTTTTTCATTATTAGATTTCTGAAGAAGGGGATTCTGTCCTTGAGGGAATCCTATCGTATAAACGTGTTGTCCAACTTTAAGAGATTCTGTGTTGACATCCATAGAGTCTGTAACATTTATATAACGCGCTCCATTGGGTAATTCACTCCTCTCGGACTGAATTAATGCGACATCCTCTTCATAATTATTACCTGCAGATAATACACGACAACTTACAGCATTCTCCGCCGAATAATATCTTCCCTGAGGCACAAAGAGCAATTTGTCAAGAACACCTTCTATTTTAATTTGAGAGATGTAAGCAGCGTCACCTGTTAAAGCACTATATATACCCTTTGTTTTGTAGTCTTGAATTGATAGAACTTTGGCAAAATGTTGCTTGAACACCGCCTCAGCCTGTTCAATTATATTACCATATAGCCATGGCTTGACAACATGAAGATTGGTAATCATTTTGCCATCTTTTGATACAAAGAATCCAGTTCCACTATAAAATGGCATATTTTTTACATCCACCGTTTGAAGTGGATAAAGCGTTCCCTCATGAACAAAGAAATTAACAGGTAAACCATATTGCGTCAGTTTTTCTTCTGGTACACCCGTAACATGGAAATGATAGGTTCCTTCAAGATATACGACAGAATTGTTATACATAGCATAGAGTTCACCATCTTCAAATTCACCTTTGCGACCCGAAAGGAGTTTGTATATACCAAATCCGATGCCTACCAATACGAGTACTGATGCTGCGGCCAGCAGGACGGTTTTCCAACCCTCACTGGGCCACTGGACGGGTGTAGCCTTCAGATTAACAGGAACGCCGCCACAGACGACAGAACTGCTTTTCTTTATACGGTATGGATTGTGAGGCGCAATTTTCTGTCCGTCAACCGTAGTACCATTTTTACTATGGTCAATAATATACACCTTGTTATCCTTACCAACCTTAATGGTAGCATGATAACGACTGACAGTACCACCGGAAATCTGGATGTCATTATTGAAATGTGATCCAATGCCGTAAATAGCCTTATAGGCAGAGTTATCCTCTGGCATAGGTATCTGACTCCACTGTAGTTCGACATCAGCAAAACGGATAGCATCACCACGGCGAACATTGACAGGCTTACCGGGTTTAATGGCCTGGTTCTGAATGAATGTACCATTCTGACTACCCTTATCCTCTAACAGGATGTCACCACTGTTCATCAAGGTTATTTCCGCATGGAGGGAACTAACTTTCTCACTATACAAAACGATGTCACATGTAGCATCGCGGCCAATCTTTAAAAGTCTCATAGTCTATATCGTTTTAGTTATTATTATTTTATCTTATCCACGCACACGAGTCGTCTTTGGCTCTTCTTTTTTGGGCTCTGGCTTCTTCGGCTCGGGTTTCTTGGGCTCCGGCTTCTTCGGTGAGGGCTTGCTGACTTTCTTCTGCTTTACCTTATTCAAAGAGTCTTGCACGTGCTTCGTCATAGAGTCTTGCTTTTGCTTTTCAATCTCCTCTATCTTCTCCTTTTCTTTCTTCAGCGCAGTAGAATCCACTGCCACAGGAGCAGGCTGGTCGCCACCTGTTGTTTCTTTGTTGGATAAAGCGCTGAAGCCCCAAATGCCTCCAATAATCAGGAGGAGTGCAACAACACCGATAACAACCCATTTGATGATGGTAGCACCGGTATTGGGAATCAAATTCCAGTCAAGTCTTGCCACATGAGCGAAGGACACATTGTCCTTGCGGGTTACGGGTACGGGTACGTTCTGGGCAACTCTGATACCATTGACGTATGTACCGTTGTGGCTCAAATCCACAATGGTCATCTTTCCAGAAGGTGAAACATTGAGCGTAGCATGTCTGCGGCTGATAACATCACTATTGTCATTGATGATGATATCGCAGCCCATTTCTCTACCAATTGAGTAAACTTTCATATCTTTATAGTTTTATTTATTGTTTTCGTTAATTTCATCCTTGAACTATGTAAAAAATCACACCTGCCAAACAAAGGAGAGCCAAGGCTAGTATAATTGTGATGGCACGTTTTGAGATTTTTGTTTTGAGCTTTGAATTATTTTTTGTTTCTACTATTGCTATAGTCATATTATCGTGGTTTCCACCATTAGAACGCCCCAAGTTGTCAACGTAAGTGGCAATATCATCTACCAAAGCGCCAAGGGACATCTTCCTGTTTTTCAACATCTTGAGAAGTTCCTTCTCCGGCATGGCACCATGGATGCCGTCAGAGCATAAGACGAAACGGTCGCCTTTGATATACGGTCGTTCAACGATGTCAACTTCCAAGTCCGGCAGCATGCCCAAGGCACGCGTAATGACATTCGACTGTGCCGACAGGCGGGCCTGCTCTTCAGTGATAACCTTTTGCTTGACCAGTTCGAACACCATAGAATGATCGTAAGTGCGAAAAATCTTCTTTCCACCGCGAATCTGGTAAACACGACTGTCACCAACATGAGCTACGAATGCAGACTTCTCGGAAAGCAGCAACACGGTGGCCGTAGACCCCATTCCTTGCAAACTGGGATTCTCGTTTCCTGCCTCTATAACAGCCATATTGGCACGGCGAATGGCCTTGATGATGATGTTTGCCACCTCTTCATCTTCATTAGCTTCGTCGACACCAGTTATGATTTCCTGAACGGCAATGCTTGAGGCTGTCTTTCCGCCAGGACCACCACCCATTCCGTCACAGACGGTAAGCAGGAATCCCAAAGAAGTTTCCTTATATCCGTAGGAGTCTTGGTTTTCTGGCCGCCCTCCTATTCTGGACTCGGCAAAGCCGACGAAAATGTCGGCATCATTTTTATGTAGCGTCTTAAGTTCCATAGGATAGTCGAAAGTCTTATATCAGTAATAGGACGATAACAAATATGACCGTAGCAATAGCTACTGTTCCAAGTATTACCAACAGGACATGTTCCTGTATCCAGTCTGAAATACGTTCAGACAGCGGGGGATCCGGAAGTAAGGCATCCTGAATAGCATGTTTGAATTCCAACGCAGTCTGATAACGCCTGCTTTGTTCCTTCTCCGTCGCTTTCCAGATAACCTGCATCATTTTGTTAGGAATACGTTCGCTGGCAGGCAGTCGCTCCTTCATCTGCTTCGTGAGTGTTTCTGCTTCCGACTGGCAGGACATGGGATTTGTTCCTGCCAGCAACTCATAGAAGGTGATGCCCAACTCGTAAATGTCGGTGGTAGCGTTTATCTGGACATTGGCGCCATTCTGTTCGCGTAGCATCTGCTCTGGGGCAGAATATTCGGGCGTGCCGATAAAACCATAAGATGAAAATTTGTTACCACCATTCATACGAGCGATGCCCAAATCCATCAGGCGGACGTTGGAACCATTCTCAATCATGATGTTTGACGGCTTGATGTCGCGATGAACGACACCACGAGAATGGACATAGTCAAGTGCATCAAGTACCGAGCAAATCGCGCTGCATATCTTCTCCACACGCAAGGGAGAATTCTCGAAACTCTTTGCGTACTTGTCTATGTCCTCACCCTGAACGAAATGGCTTAAGATGAAAATAGGACCTGACTCAGGTGCATATTCACAGTAACCCACCATTTCCACAAGATTGGGATGGCGGAATGCCAAGGAGGCTTCTTGACGCGCACGCTCGCGAATCATTTTATTATTAGCATAAGCATCCTTTACCTTCTTGACGGCTATCATGGCGCCATTACTACACCGATAGCCAAGATACACGTCACCCATGGCACCGCTGCCCAATGGTTTTTCCATAGGATTATAGCAGTACCACTCACCCATCACATACAGATAGATATAGGGGTCATTGGGACGTTGAACAACAGTCTGCATCCGAACCTACTTTACTTCTTTAATTCCGTTAGCTTTTTTACTACATTCCAATAGTACCGCCCTTGTCGCTGCCGGTACCAGAGCCGTCAAAGCCTACTGTTCCACCAGGATTGAATCCGAATGGAGGTGGTGTAGGACCAGCAAACGGTTGGTAGCCATCTCCAGGTCGTGTAGCATTGGGATCCGTATCAGGCTGCCCGACATAGAAGTCGTCTTCTGTCTCAATAGCGATAAAGTTCTCGGAAACAGACAGGCCTAACGTTGGAGCATCAATGAGAATCAATAGCAACTCGTAGTTGTCACCGATAGTGATGATATCGCCATTCTTGCATTCCACAGCTGAGAAACCGAGGCTTTCGCCATTAAGCATCGTACCATTGGTGGAACGGGCGTCACTCAGCGAAGCAATGACTTTCTCCGGTTTCTTCATCTTTCTTACTACGAGCACAGCATGTTCCGAGGAAACGGTGCCCTCTGGCAACATGATATCGCAGTCAGGACTCTGTCCAATTGTATTCTGACCAATTTGCAAAGGCCAATATTCGCCTGCGGCTGTACGTGAAACTGAATAAAGGAAACCGACAACAGGCTTACCTGTAGTAATAGGTCTTTTCGGCTGTTGCGGTTCTGCGACAGCCTGAGCTCCCTGATTAGGAGTCCCAACGACTTGATCTGTCATACCGGAAACAACAGTTCCCCGACTTGTGCCACGCGCACCTCTTGTGTAAAAACTAGAACCTGCACCCATATTTTGGTTAGGAGCATCGGCTGGTTCAAGACCCTGGATAACAGTTTTGTTTTGTGACATAATACTTATTTTTTTATTAATAGTTATTGTAATTAAACGTCTTTTTCACACTCTAAAAAGTGCTTTTACTAATTGCAAATTTAAACATTAATAATTCATTTGCCAAATATTCGTATAGCTTTTTGTCGTGCGAAATAGAGGACATTTTAAACAAAAAGTCGTCTTAACTATAAAATATGTCCTGTTAACTAACAATACTCCTTTTTATGGCAAAAATGCCTCTCTCGCCTCAACAAAAATCCGGGTTTGTATTCGTTTTTTGGGAAAATGAGCTAACTTTGCAACGCGAAAAATTGAATTATGACAGTTTGGCCTGTAACAAAAAGAAATTGGTTGAAAGTGCTCGTTACGCTGACGAGCATCATTACCCTTATTTCATGTGGTGAGGAGAGACCGTCGACGGAAGTATCCCGTATGCTGCAGACAATGGATTCGCTGAAAATGTGGTATGCCAAGATGGAGGGCGACTCCATGGATGCTGCAAGCATGCGGATAAAGGATTTTTTGGATCAGCATCCGAAAGACAAGAGCGAGCCGATGCGGAGGTTGCGGGCAGAATGGCTGAAGGCACGTGGGGTGTATTTTACTGCCATCAAGGGACAGCCGGACAGCGGAATTGTATATACAGAGCGGGCACTGGAAGAGATGAAGGACCTGGAGGGCGTGGACGTGTTGCGCGTGCTGGCCATGGCTAACAGGGCAGATTTCTACCGTCAGACGGGGCAGCTGGACAAGAGTGCCGACGGTTACTTGCAGGCCATCCAGATGGCTGATTCTACTGGGACTGGCGACTCGTTGGGAATTCCGCTCATGCTGGGCGTCAGTACGGCCTACACCTTTATGGGCGACTACCACAACGGCCATCGCTGGTGGGAACGACTGAGGAGTTTGCTGCCAGTGATGAAGCGCGACGACCAGTTCATCTACTACAACAATCTGGGTAACGACAACTTTTTTCAGGAGAACTATCAGGATGCGCGTGACTGTTTCCGGAAAGCTGCCGATCTGGTGAAGGGCGACGAGGCTAAGTTGTGGGACTATTACACGGCATTGGGCAACTTGGGAGAGATTTACATCTGTCTGCATCAGGCTGATTCGGCACGACAGATGGTGGAGCTGGCGGACTCGTTCTTCCGTCGGGTCAATTTCCCGCCGCTGATATATTATATGGCCACCTCGCGCATGGAACTGAAGATGTTGGAGGGCGACATGCAGGGGGCATTGGCCATTGCCTCAGCCAGTCCCAAGGATGACATCAGTATTCCTGCCGCTAAGGTGCTGCGACTGAAGGCACTGGAACAGCTGATGAGGCAGACCGGACGTTGGCAGGAAGCGATGAACGTCCACGAAGAGCTACACGGACTGAATGACTCGATACATGCAGCGCAATCGGCCATGCGCATGAGTGCACAGCTATACCAATACAAGCACGACAAGGAGCGGATGAAACAACAGCAGGAGATAGACCATCAGCAATTGCGTGCTCAGCTGGCATTGGCATTGTCGGCTGTGGCTATGCTGGCGGTTGTGGTGGTAATGGTTCTCTATGAGTTGCGTCGTCGCAAACACCGTCTCCAGGCGATGACTACCCAACAGCAGATTATCAGCCTCCGCATGGAGAACGTCCGAAACCGCATTACACCACATTTCGTATATAATGCCCTGAACCATGAGATGTTGGAACAAATGGAAGGCAGGGCAGTGGACCTGAACGCGCTGACGCAGTTGTTGCGACGGGGCGTTGACCAAGCTGACATGCTAGAGACGACGCTGGAGGAGGAACTGCGGTTTGTGGATTACTATGTGGAGATAGAAGGCAGGCAGATGGCCGACAAACTGCAGTATAGGAAGGAGATTTCCCCCGACGTAGATACAAGCAAGGTCAATCTGCCGGCAATGACGATACAGATATTCGTGGAGAATGCCATCAAGCATGGTTTGCAGCGTCGGGGTGGTGAACTCACTATCCGCGTGAGCAGGCAGGATGACAGCACGCTAATAGAGGTCGTAGACAACGGACAGGGGCTTGGGACAAGCGCTCCGAAGGAACATACCGGTATGCGGGTTGTGCGCCAAACCATCCAGATGTTGAACGACCACAATCACCGGCAGATAACGTTTGGCATCGGCAATTGGCAAAAGGATGGCGAGAGTGGTTGCAGGACATGGCTGCTCGTGCCTGACGATTTCAACTACAAAGTCATCAAGGGTAGTTATAAATAAGATTAAACACAAGACTAATTATATATATGAACAAGCAGAAACTGACCAAGGTATTCATCGTAGACGACAATCAAGAGGCTGTAGAACTGTTGCAGCGAATGTTGGAGAAGCACTATTCCGTAGAGGTTGTCGGCACGGCCAACGACGCGGAAACGGCAGCAGACATCGTAGTCGATGTCGATCCTGACATTATCTTCCTGGATGTGGAACTGCCCACGATGTCAGGTTTGGAGTTCTGCTCGATGATTCATCAGGACATCAAGCCGGAAACCAAGGTGGTGTTTTACACAGGGCATGACAAATACATGCTGGAAGCGATTCGCCGCCAGGCTTTCGACTATCTGCTGAAACCGCCTACGGAACAGGACCTGAGTCAGATTATGACGCGTTACTACGAGAACAAACTGGCCGACATACCTTTCGTGGAGCGCTCGGCGGAACAGCAACCTATCATCCTGGTGGTGAATGCCATGAACGAACATACCACCTTGCGAATGGACGACATTGCCTATTTCCGCTACAACCAAGAACGGAAAATTTGGGAGGCTGTCTGCATGAATGGTGCCACTTATCTGTTGCGTCATCGTACCACTGCCGATGTCATACTGAACTATTCGACTGCCTTCGTCCAGATTCATAAGCGTTTCATTGCGAACATCAATCAGATTAAGATGATACAGGAGTCAACGTGTGTCTTGATGGAACCGATGGAACAAATAAATGAGCTGCGCATCAGCAAGAATTACCGTGCGCAGCTCATGTCAGCGTTTTATTCGTTGTAAAACTTACAAATTACCCCTGATTATTTCTCGGCGGGTTCGATGATTTTCCAGATGCAGGCTGCGAGTGCGCCACCGACGAAGGGACCTACGATGAAGATCCAGAGGTTGGCCAGAGCGGTGCCACCCTGGAAGATGGCAGGAGCCAGCGAACGTGCGGGATTGACAGAGGTGCCTGTGTAGCGGATGCAGACGAGGTGAACCAATACGAGGCTGAGGCCGATGGCCAGACCAGCGAAGTTGTTGGTGGCACCATTGGTCTTTGCGGTAGCACCGAGTACGACGAGCACGAAGACGCAGGTGAAGATGATCTCAGCGAGCAGACCGCCGAGCACCGAGACATTGGCCTGAAGGTCGTTGGCACCCGTTCCCTCCATACCGGGAACATTGGCTACGAGGACGGCGAGCAGGGCGCTGCCGATGAAGGCTCCGATGCACTGGAAGATGATGTACATGATACCCTCCTTGGCTTCCATACGGCCAGCGAGGATGCAGCCCAGCGTGATGGCGGGGTTGATGTGGCAACCGGAGATGCCGCCGATGGTGTAGGCCATAGCGACGACGGCCAAGCCGAAGGCCAGTGCAGTTCCTACCACTGCGGGGATGTTGTTGACGGGATCACAACCGAGGCTGACGGCTACACCGCAGCCCATGAGTACGAGCACCATGGTGCCCACCATTTCTGCTAAATACTTTTTCATAGTGATTTTAGTTTTAATGTTTAATATTAAATGTTTAATGTTCAATGTTCAACGTTCTCTCTTTGAGAGTGTGGCGTTGCAATCAATGTTCAACGTTTATGTCAGAAAGTCCATCTGCTTTCTCAGGGCCTGCAGCTGGGCGCGGATGTCCATGAGGCGCGTGAGCACATCGGTCCTGCGGTCGGCACCATCGCGGTTGGCATTGATAATCTTCCTGGCGGCAGCCAACTTGAAGCCACGAACCTTCACCAGATTGTGGATGAGGCGTATCTGTTCGATGTCCTTCTCCTGATACTGGCGTATCTTGGCCGGTCCTGAGATTTTGGGTCTCAGGTAGGTAAACTCCTTTTCCCAGTAGCGCAGGGTACTCTCGTTGAGCCCAAACATTTCGGCTACCTCGTGGATGTTGTAGTACAACTTCAGATTTTTGTTTAAGTTCAATGCCATAGTCGTTGTATTTTAAATCTTTGTGATGATGCCAATATTCGTGTTGCGGATAAACTCGATGATGTGGCGGATGAAGGGTCCGTCGGGAACCTGCTCCTCTATCTGGTTTACCGCGTCGAACAGCGCTGTCTTGCTCATAAATACCAGACGGTAGGCGTTGGCAATGTGCTTCAGCGTCTTTTCGTCGACGCCGTGCTGGCGTGCTACCTGCATGTTGACACCGCCGTATTCTGCCTGCTTGGTGCAGATGATATAGGGGGGCACATCCTTCGAGAAGGTCGTACCGGCCTGAATCATCGAACCCTGTCCGACGCGCGTCTTGGCGTTCTCGATGACACTGGAGGAGAAGATGGCTCCGTCCTCAATGATGCAGTCGCCGGCAATCTTCGTGCCGTAGCCGAAGACGCAGCGGTTGCCGACTTTCGTGTCGTGTGAGATATGTGCACCCTCCATCAGCACGTTGTCGTTGCCGAGGACGGTCTGGCCACCGGTGTGGGTAGCGCGGTTGATGACGACATTTTCGCGGATGACATTGCCGTCGCCGATGATGCATTCCGACTTTTCGCCGCGGAACTCAAAGTCCTGGGGTAGGGCACCGATGACGCTGCCCTGATGGACTTTGTTCTTCGCGCCCATGCGCGTACCATTCATTATACTAACGAAGGGGAAGATGATACAGCCGTCGCCAATGACTACGTCGTCTTCGATGTAGGCGAAGGGGAATATTTTACAGTTGTCGCCGATTTTCGCCTTCGGGCTGATTTCGGCTTTTGGACTAATTTCGCTTGCCATAATTATATTTTTTTGAATTACTTGCCGCCACCGCCGAGGGCTGTGTACAGCGATACAACGGACTGCATCTTGTTGAACTCGGCATTGGCCTTGTTCAATTGGGCAGAGAGCAGCTGGTTCTGTGCGGTGAGCACCTCCAGATAGCTCGAGCCGCTTCTATGATAGAGTGCCTTCGTGTCCTCGACAGTCTTCATGAGCAACTCCACGCGCTGAGACTCAATCTTCGAATTGTCGTCGTAGCCGCGATAGTTGACCAATGCGTTTGACACTTCGTTGCCGGCTTTCAGGATGGCGTTCTGCCATGTGTTGAAGGCCTGCTCGTACTGCATCTTCTTCACCTTCAGGTTGACGGTGAGGGCACCGCGCTGGAAGATAGGCTGTGTCAGCGAGCCAAACAGTGAGGCGAGCCACTTGCCGGGATTCAGGTTGCCGTTGTTGTTGGTGAAGGACAGCGAGGCTCCGACGGTGATGTTCGGATAGAACTGCGAACGGGCTGTCTGTACGTCGTGGAAGCACGATGCCAGCGCCATCTCTGCGTTATGCACGTCGGGGCGGTTCTGGAGCAGGGCAACGCCGACACCTACGGAGAACTCAGTAGGCAGCGACTGCTGGTCGAGCGTAGAACGGGGAATCTGCTGTCCCTGCTGTCCGATGAGCAGCGAGAGGGCATTCTCCGTGGCGCGAATCTGACGACGGAAGTCGTTGGCCTGTGTCAGTGTGGACAGGTAGGCGGCCTCGGCACTCTGCACGCTGGTAGAACGCATGCGGCCCAGGTTATACTGCAACGCCATCATATCCCACGTCTCCTTGGCCATCTTGCTCATTTCCGTCACGATGCGCAGCTGTTCGTCGAGCATCAGCAGCGTGTAGTAGCTGTTGGCGATACCGCCGATGATCTGTGCGCGCACGGCCATCTGGTAGTCCTTCATACCCAGCAGCTTCATCTGTGTGCTGCGTTTCTGCGACAGGATGTTGCCGAAGAGGTCTAGCGTCCACGATGCCGTAATGGGCAGCGTGTAGCTCTTGGTGGTCACTGACGGGTCGGTGTAGAGCGTCGAGATGGTTGCCATGGGCGACTGCTGGCCGATGTTTACGGCAGGCAGGAACGCCAGTTTGGCAGCAGTCAGCATCGACTCATACATCTTTACGTTCAGCGCGGCATTCAGCAGGTCGGGATTGCGCTCCAGTCCTTGCTCGATGAGTGTCTGCAACTGGGGGTCGGTGAACACCGCGCGCCAAGGCAGGTTACCGAATGAGGCGGTGTCCTGTACGACCAGCGTGTCAACGTCGCTCACCACATCGCGTACAAGTCCCGTCGTCTCAACGTCAGGGCGCTCGTACTTGTTGTATACGCCGCAGCTGCTAACGAGCAGCATAGCGGCAGCAAATATCATAATCTTCTTCATAGTCTCTTACTTCTCCAATTCATAATCTACGGGACGGTGAGCATACTGTGCTATCTCCGTTGCGACATCAGGATTCTCCTCCTCGCCCTCGAACTTCATGGGCGAAATCTTCTCCTGCAGGCTCTGGAAGATGACAAACAGGCCGGGTACGACGATAATCTGGAACAGTGTACCAATCAACATACCGCCTACTGCGGCAGCACCCAGCGTCTGGTTACCATTCTTACCTACACCCGAGGCAAACATCATAGGCAGCAGACCGATGACCATTGCCAACGACGTCATGAGGATAGGACGCAGACGGGCTGCAGCACCGAGGATGGCTGACCACGTAATGGCCATACCCATCTGACGGCGCTCCAGTGCGAACTGTACGATTAGGATGGCGTTCTTTGCCAACAGACCGATCAGCATGATGAGCGAGATCTGCATATAGATGTCGTTCGCGTGTCCGAACATCATCGTAAAGAGGAAACAGCCCGCCAGACCGAATGGTACGGAGAGTACTACGGCCAGCGGCAGAATGTACGATTCGTACTGTGCCGACAGAATCAGATAGATGAAGATGAAGCACAGCAGGAAGATAATTGCTGTGGTATTCGACGCCTTCGCCTCCTCACGGGTCAGGCCTTGGTAGTCGTATGAGTAACCGGCAGGCAATATCTCGGCAGCCACATCCTGGGCGGCCTTGATGGCCTCACCCGTCGAATAGCCGCTGGCCACCGTGGCCGTCACGTTGATGGACGTAAACAGATTGAAGCGGTTGATGTTGGCAGGACCGTAGACACGCTCCATGCGGCAGAACTCCTGCACGGGAGCCATACCGCCCGACGTGCGGACATAGATGCTCTTCAGCGACTCAGGTGTCATGCGGGTCTCGGGCGATGCCTGGATCATGACGCGGTACAGCTTACCATAGGCGTTAAAGTTCGACGCATAGAGTCCGCCGTAATACCCTTGTAGCGTGCTCAGCACCACTGCGGGCGACACACCAGCCTGCTTACACTTCGCCACATCCATGTGCAGCATGTATTGTGGATAGTTGGGGTTGTACGACGTTTGTGCCGTCTGGAATTCAGGACGCTTGTTCAACTCAGCCAGATAGTCCTTGACGACGCCATAGAACCTATCGAGCGAGCCACCTGTACGATCCTGCATCACGATGGACACACCTGAGTTAGCCGAGAAACCGGGAATCATTGGTGGCGCGAAGGCCAGAACCTGGGCATCCTTGATATGTGCTGTCTTGATGAAGATTTGGGCAATGACACCCGTTGACTCCAGCGGATTCAGGAAGAAACGGTAGATGCCGTCACCCTGCCACAGACCGCTAATCTTCCACCACAGCCCCTTCTGACGCTCTTCAAACGGCTTCAACTTGACGATAAACGTAGCCTGGTCGGAACCCGAACCGGCAATGAAGTTATAACCCTGAATCTGCTCACGGCTCTGGATGGCAGGGTCGGCAGCCAGGATGGAGTCTACTTCGTCGATGATCTGACGCGTGCGGGCCACAGAGGTCGAAGGAGGCATCGAGATGGTACAGAAAATCGTTCCCGTATCCTCGTCGGGCACCAGTCCCGTTTTCGTGAACGCGAAGGTACCTACCAGTACCACAACACCCAGAATCACCGTAGTCAACACCGTGATGGGCTTGTGCACTAGTTTCTCGACATTACCCTTGTATTTACTTAAGATTTTGTCGTAAGCAGTATTGAATGCCATGTGGAAACGGTCTATGCGGCTCATCTTCTTCTCGTGCCCATGCTCATTATGCGGCTTCAGGAAAATGGCACACAACGCCGGTGACAGTGTCAGGGCGTTCAGTGCCGAGATGAAGATAGAAACGGCCATTGTCACACCGAACTCACGGTAGAACGAACCCGAAGTACCGCCGATGAACGACACGGGGACGAACACCGACGCCATTACCAGCGTGATAGAGATGATGGCTCCCGAAATTTCGTTCATGGCATCAATAGAAGCCGTCAGCGTCGACTTATATCCCTGATCCAGTTTCGCGTGAACAGCTTCGACCACCACAATGGCGTCATCCACTACGATGGCAATGGCCAAAAGCAAGGCGGACAGCGTCAGCAGGTTGATTGAGAATCCGAAGATATTCAGGAAGAAGAACGTACCAACGAGCGACACCGGAACGGCAATCAGCGGGATGAGCGTCGAGCGCCAGTCTTGCAGGAACACGTAAATCACGATGAACACCAAGATTAGCGTGAACACCAGCGTGAACACCACCTCCTCGATGGACGCATACAGGAACTCCGTCACGTCGTAGTTGATCTTATACATCATGCCTGGCGGGAACAGCTTGGCCTGCTCTTCCAACTCAGCCTTCACAGCCTTGGCAATTTCATTGGCGTTTGAACCGGCAATCTGCTGCACCATACCCAGCACCGACGGCAGGTTGTTGTTGCGCATCGACACCGAGTACTGCTGACCGCCCAACTCAATCTTGGCCACGTCCTTCAATTTCAGTGTCTGACCGTTGGCATCGCTACTAATGATGATGTTGCCAAACTCCTCGGCAGTCTTCAGACGACCGGTGTAGCGCATCGAGTATTCGTAGGCCACGTCCGACTCCTGACCAAACGCACCAGGAGCAGCCTCAATGTTCTGCTCAGCCAGCACGTTCGAGATGTCCGAAGGCATCAGGTTGTATTGTTTCATCACATCAGGCTTCAGCCAGATACGCATCGAGTAGGTCTTCAGACCTGGCGACTGCACGTCACCGACACCCTGAATACGCTTGATGGCAGGAATGATATTGATATTCGAATAGTTCGTCAGAAACTCGTCGTCGTATCGGCCGTCAGAAGTCAGCGTAAACATCAGCACCTGTGATGACTGGCGCTTCGTCACCGTCACACCGATACGCGTTACCTCGGCGGGCAACAGGGCCTGTGCCTGCTGCACACGGTTCTGAACGTTCACGGCACACATATCGGCATTCATGCCTTGGCGGAACAGCACACTAATCTGTGCCGAGCCGGCACCAGCCGTCGATGTGATATAGTCCATGCCTTCCACACCGTTAATACTCTCTTCCAACGGCACAATGACGGAGTTTTTCACCGTTTCGGCATCGGCACCGGGATAGCTCGTCCATACCGCAACGGTAGGAGGCGCAATATTGGGGTACTGCTCAATAGGCAGCGACACCAGGCCGATAATACCCAGCAGGACGATGAGGATTGAAATCACCGTCGACAGCACCGGTCGTTTGATAAATGTTGTAAAAGTCATATTCTCAAATATTACTATTTCTTCATTGCTCCTACAATGTCGCCAGCGCTCATGGCTTTGGCCTGCTCCTTTATCTTCTCCTGGTAGCGCTCCGGCGTGATGGGTACAATCTCCATGCCGTCAGTCAGCTTGGTGATACCGTTGGTTACATACTTGTCACCCGTATTCAGACCCTCGGTGACAATATAGTTATTGCCATCGTTCTGCGGATCTACCTTGATTTCCGTATACTTCACCTTGTTGTCATTGCCCAGCAGGTAGACGAACTTCTTGTTCTGAACCTCACTGACGCAGCTCATGGGGATGATGATGGCGTTATTGTTCTGACGCGGGATGATGATGGTACCCGTAGCGCCGCTCTTCAGTTGCCTCTCAGGATTCTGGAAGCCTGCAATGAGCTGAACGGAACCTGTTTCAGGATCAACCACACCGCTCATCTTCGTCACCTTACCCTCGTGGGCATAGATGCTGCCGTCGGCCAACTGAAGCTTCACGGCAGGAATATGGTCCAAACCGGTCTGCGAGATGACCATTGCCTCCTTTTCTGTTACCGAGAAGTACACCTCCATTGATGAGATGTTGGCCACGTCAGTCAGTACGTTAGAACCGCTCACCAGTGAACCTCTCTTATAGGGCAGGGTGCCAACGACACCCGATGCGGGTGACTTTACGTAGCAGAAACTTAACTGCTCCTTGGCGTTAGCCAGTGAAGCCTGAGCCTGAGCCAGCTGCGCCTTTGCACTCTCCAGCGAGTTCTGGGCCGTCTGCAGTTCGTAGTCACCTATCACGCGGTTGGCATGCAGCTGCTTCGAATTGTCGTATGTCAACTGGGCTGTGTTCATCTGCTGCTGGGCGGCATTCACTGCGGCCTGAGCTTGGCGAACAGCAGCCTGATAAGTGGCATTGTCAAGCACAAACAGCGTCTGGCCGGCACTTACCGTCTGACCTTCCTTTACATTGATTTCTACCAGGAAACCCTGAATCTTCGGACGGATTTCCACATCCTGCACACCCTTGATGGTTGCTGGATACGTGGTCTGCATGTCGGTACTCGACGTTCCCACGGTCACCACGGGATACTCATTATCGCCAAACTGAGGACGTCCACCGCCCCCACCACACGATACTAACGTTGCAGCAATGGCTGCAAGCATCATCATTTTCTTCATTTCTTTCTACTATTTTTTATATTATTCGAATAATCTTTCCCACCGTTCAAGACGGCTTTCAACATGCAAAGATACAAAAACTCTTTTGCGTACGCGCATATAGGTGTGTACTTTTAACAAAGTTTAGAAAGTCTTGCCTTTTGTTTCTGCCTTTATTGCTGCACATGTAACACTACGTAAAGTATTACTTATATGTAACAAAGTTTAATAGCGTGAAAAGTTGTAATTTTGCAGGCGAAAATAATATAAACATAAATCAAGAGAATGAATAAAACGTTTACACGATTTTTTTTATTGCTGGCGGTAAGCCTGTTTGCACTCCCGTCAGCAGCACAGTTGTCATCAAATCCCAACAAGTTCCTTGGTAACATTACAACCAGGGGAAATGTTGAAGCTGGAGGTGGTGTTCCTAAGTATTATACGCTTTGGAACCAGATTACCTGTGAAAACGAATCGAAATGGTCTTCTGTAGAGGGCAGTCGTGGCAATTTTAACTGGAATGGAGCGAATAATGCCTTCAGCTATGCCAAGCAGCATAATTTCACCTATAAGTTCCACGCTTTGGTGTGGGGTGCCCAGTATCCTAATTGGCTGGAGAGTCTGGCTCCAGCAGAACGCTTTGCTGCGATGACCAACTGGTTTGACCATGCTAAGGAGCAATTTGATGTGCTGCCCATGATTGATGTGGTTAACGAGGCTATTGGTTTGCACCAAAAAGGAAATCCCCTGATGAAAGAGACATTAGGTGGTGGTGGTAAGACAGGCTACGACTGGCTTATCAAGGCCTTTGAGATGGCCTACGAGCGCTGGCCGGATGCCATTCTCATCTATAATGACTACAATTCCATCCAATGGGATATTAATAACTACATCACATTAGTACAGACGTTGCGTGATGCTGGAGCGCCTATTGATGCCTATGGTAATCAGTCGCATGATGTGACAGACATCAGCAAAACGAATTTGAACAATGCATTGGAGAAGCAACAAAATGCACTGAAGATGCCTATGTTTATCACTGAGTTGGATATTGACAAGGCTAACGATGCTCAACAGAAGACACAATATCAGAATGTTCTGCCGACAATGTGGGAAAAAAACTATTGTGCAGGTGTTACCCTGTGGGGCTATGTTCTTGGAGCAACTTGGGTTGCCAACTCTGGCCTTTACAGAGATGGTCAAGAGCGTCCTGCTATGACTTGGATAAAGGAGTATATGCAGACTGATGCAGCAAAGAACGCTGAGGGTCCTTTCCCCGGTACGAAAAAAGAGGCATCTATCTATATCCGTCCTGCTTCGCTGAAGGTGGCTAAGGGCGATGTGTTACCTATTATGGTCCGTGCTAAAATGGCTACAAAGACTATTGAAAAGGTTGACCTTTATGTGAATAATCAGCTGGTTAACACTATGACAGAGGCTCCTTATCTTACGGAATATGCCGTACCAGAATCAACTACTCCTGGTTGGATAGATACGAAAGCTGTAGTGACCACTACTGACGGATCTACTTACGAGCGTTACGGCCGTTTCCAGGCGCTTTCTGGAACCACCAAACGTGAGCCTTATAATGAGACGCTTCCTGAACTGCCGGGTACTGTCGATGCGGGAGAGTTTGACAAAGGTGTCTCTGGCGTTTCTTACTCTGGCGTATCGGCCACAGTATACAAGTCACGTGACAAGTTCAGCACTACCGCTACCCAAGCTGGTCAGTGGATGGACTACACTGTTGATGTGAAGGAGGATGGTCTCTACACGATGGATGTTGAAGTCGCCTCAACGAAAGACGGTGGAAGATTCCATCTGGCAGAATATTCGTTCGATAACCTCGATTTCCTTACTGATTTCATTGATGTCCCCAATACTGGTAGTACTACTGAGTTTCAAAAGGTTCGTTGTTCGGTTAAGAAATACTTGACTGCAGGTCGCCATGTTTTTACAATGCTTGTTGACAAGAATGTTTACAAGGATGAAAATGATAAAAATAATCCATTTAAGGAAGCATTTTATCCTTTCTATATCAAGAGCATGACATTCAATCTTCTTCCCACCTTTAGTCTACCAGGCGCTGTTCAAGCTGAGGACTTTGTGAACAACAATGGTGGAAGTATTGTTTCAACCGCTGATGGCTTTGCTTGGGGTAATGCTGCAAATGGCGACTGGGCAGAGTATTCTGTGAAGGTTAATCAGGCAGGTAAATACTCTTACGAGGCTACTGTATCATCGGAGACCTCTGGTTCTAAGTTCACGATGACTCTGATAGATGACAGCGGTAACGAGACTAGTATTCCTATGGTGAAGGTGCCTAATAAGGGCAAAGATACCTACGAGGTGAAGACAGGCAATGTCAAGGAAGCCTTTAAGGAAGGTCTGCATACATTGCGTATTAACGTCACTGGTGGTAATTGCAACATTGACAAGATAAAGTTCACCTGCACAGAACCGATTACAGGCATTGTCAATGTAGAAATTGACAACGATAATACTGGAGATTCTTACAACCTCTCTGGTCAGAAGGTTGGCACAGGATATAAGGGTATCGTTATCCGCAATGGCCGCAAGGTATTTGTGAAATAGCGAGTCACATCGAATAAAAAGGAAGGGAACTGACGATTGGTCGGTTCCCTTTTTTTTATTATAATCCGCTGACGCGATGGAGTCGCTCGAGATTGTCGTCCCAGATGCCGCGAAGATCGGCCTCCTCGTCGTCGTCAACGGCATAGTCGGTAATGAGAAGGCTGAGCTCGCCGGTAACATCACTTTTTTGGATGCTCATTTCCCAGACGGCGTCGGGAGTGTCCTCGTGGTAATCCCAGAGCATACGGATGTGGTTATACTTCTCGATTTCGATGATTCGCGACTGCTTGGTGTCGCGCTCTGTCCAGGGATGTCCCCATGTGAAAGTCATCAAGTCGTTCTCTTCTGTCACTTTGTCGGCTATCCATTTTTCCAAGCCGTGGGCATTGCTGATAAAGTCCCAGATAATCTTCGGTGACTGTGTCGACAGCGGGTATTCAATAGTTAGTTTCTGCATAGTCAGTCGTTATTAGCAGGTGATTTAGATTATATTTTCCCTGCAAAAATACAAAAAAATATCGAAACAAGAAATTTTTTTGCAAAAAAGTTTTGGTAATTCGAAATATATTCATACCTTTGCAGCCGATTTGAAGGAATCGGGTGCAAATTAGCACTAAAAAATGGCGGGGTAGCTCAGCTGGTTAGAGCGTCGGATTCATAATCCGGAGGTCGAGGGTTCGGGTCCCCCTCCCGCTACTGAAAAGGAAATTTCCACGAACGGGATTTCCTTTTTTGTTTTTATTTCGTTTGTTACTGTTTACATGTTACATTTTTGATAGTATGTGTTACATATGTGTACACGCATGTGAAATATTATGTGTACCTTTGCAGGCAAATTTAAAACTAGTGAACAAAAAGATATGAAAAGAATCATTTCCTGCATTGCACTCATCGTTGCAGCAGTATTGGCGTTGAACGCCCAGAAACCCATGAAAGCCCCCAAGGGCGGCAAAATGATTAGTGACGAACTGATTGGTATTTTCTTCGAGGATATCTCGTCGAGTGCTGATGGTGGTTTGTATGCCGAACTCATTGAGAACGGTTCGTTTGAATACAGCCCTGCCGAGCGTGACGGATGGGGAGCCGGTACGTCGTGGAAAGTGATTCGCCCGGGCCATTCACTGGGACTGATAGAGGTCCGCAAGGATAAAGGCATCCATCCCAACAATCCCACCTATATGCGTCTGACTGCTGAACGCACCAAGGAATATTACGACTACAAGGGTTGGAAAGGCTATGGTATAGAGAACGATGGTTTCGACGGCATCTCTGTGAAGGCCGGCGTTAAGTACGATTTCTCTGTCTTCTTCCGCAATTATGGTGATGCTAAGCAGATTCGTATCGCACTTGTCGAACCTCAGGGCTGGGGCAAGGACCCAAAACTGTTGGCTGACGCCACGTTGACTGTTGATGCCGCGAACTGGAAGAAATACGAGACTGTGCTGACGCCTGACAGCACCTGTCAGAATGCTGCACTGCAGATTCTCATGTTGACTAATGGCGAAATGGATATCGACATGGTATCACTGATGCCAGAGGATACGTATAAGGGTCACGGTCTGCGCAAGGACCTGGCACAGGCTCTGGCCGACCTGCAGCCGAAGTTTATGCGCTTCCCCGGCGGTTGCGTGGTTCACGGTGGTGGTGATGGTTTCTGGGATACCTATCGCTGGAAGACCACTATCGGTCCGAAAGAGCAGCGTCGCGGTTTGAAGAATACGTGGGGCTACCACCAGAGCATGGGACTTGGCTATTTCGAGTATTTCCAGTTCTGCGAGGATCTCGGTATGGAGCCTGTACCCATTTTGCCTTGTGGTGTAAGTTGTCAGGGAACTAATGGTGGCTGGGGCATGTATCCCACACAGGCTCAGGATGTTGTGCCCATGAGCGAGATGGACGAATGGGTTGCTGAGGCTATCGACCTCATTGAGTGGGCCAATGGCGATCCTGCTACGAACAAGTGGGCAAAGATGCGTGCCGATGCCGGACATCCCGCACCCTTCAACCTGAAGTACCTCGGTTTGGGTAATGAGGAGAAAATTTCTCCCGAGTTCTGTGAGCGCTTCCGTTATATATATAATAAGGTAATGGAGAAGCATCCCGAAATCGTCATCGTAGGAACAGCCGGTCCTGGTTCACATCCTGGCAATGCCGATTTGGAAAACGGTTGGAAACTGGCCGACGAGTTGGGAATGCCGATAATTGACGAGCACTACTACGAGCCCAACATCTATTTCCTGAACAAGCGCCAGTATGATGCATATCCCCGCGACCGCAAGACCAAGGTCTATCTGGGTGAGTATGCTGCCAAGGACAAGAAACTCATCGATGCACTGGCAGAGGGCTTGTATCTGTTGCACGTAGAGCGCAATGGTGATATCGTGGCAATGACGTCGTATGCACCGCTCTTCGCCAAGAAGACTAATACAAACTGGAACCCCGACATGATTTACTTCGACAACGAGCGTCCATATCTGACCTGTAGCTATTATGTGCAGCAGCTGTTCGGACAGTCGAGCGGTCAGTACTACTACGGCGACTGCGTACACTTCGAGGGTGACGCCAAGGGCGTTGAGCAGCCGCAGGAGGGCGTACACTACGGTCAGAGTGTCATCTTGAACGTAAAGACCCGCAAGTTGTATGTGAAACTGGTGAATGCCAGTGACGAGAAGAAAGAGGCTGAGATTGACTTGAGCCGTTTCGGTATCAAGAAACTGGCCAAGAAGACTGTCATCACGGGTTCGGCAAATGATGAGAACAACTACGAAAAGCAGCCCATTGCTCCGAAGACGGAGACCATCAAGGCTAAGAAGAAGTTCGACGTCGACGTTGACCCATATACCATGATTATGCTGGAATACAGCTTGTAAGAATTGAGAGTTGAGAATTGAAAATAACAAAGATAATGAAAAAGACAATTTTATCAGTCGCTCTGATGTTGGTGTCCATCCTCGGAGCAAAAGCTGAAGTAGATCCGAACTTCTATATCTATATCTGTTTCGGACAGTCGAACATGGAGGGCAACGCCCAGTGGGAGTCTCAGGATGTAGGCAATGTTGACGAACGTTTCCAGATGCTGGCAACATGCGATTTCAACAATACCAATCCCAAGCGTAAACTTGGTGAGTGGTATACGGCCGAGTGCCCTATTGTCAGCCCTGACGGCAAACTTGGGCCTACCGACTATTTTGGTCGCACGATGGTGAAGGAGCTGCCTGACAAGAAAATTGGTGTCATTGCCGTTGCCATGGGTGGTAGCCCCATCCAGATGTTCGATAAGGACTTATACAAGCAGTGGATAAAGGAAAACCCAACAGAGTGGTGGGTCACACTGGCTAAGCGTCACTATGGTGGCAACCCCTATGGTCGTATCATCGATATGGCTAAGAAGGCTCAGGAGGTAGGTGTCATCAAGGGTATTCTATTGCATCAGGGCTGTTCGAACAATGGTGACGAGAAGTGGCCTGGCATGGTGAAGAAGATTTATAAAGACATGCTGAAAGACCTTGGTCTCAGGGCTGCCGATGTACATATCTATGTCGGTGAGACAGAGTATGAGAATATGGGCGGTGGCTGCTCATGGCATAATCATGTGGTAGCGAAGATACCTGATGTTATTCCTACCGGTCATGTGGTATCAGCCGAAGGCATCCCTGGCAATGGTGTTGACCCCTGGCATTTCTCTGCTGCAGGCTATCGTACCTTCGGAAAGCGTTATGCAGAGAAAGTTCTGGAGGTAATGAATAATCCTGACCAGTACAACAAATACCTGACTGTTGATGAGCGCTACACAGATTTGTCAACTTTAACTGGTAAGACATTTGCTATCGTCAACGAGGAAAGCGTGAAGGCTTTCTTTGCTCCTGGCGGTTCAGAGCTTGGTTTCGACTATTACAGTAAGGCTTTCGATGAATTCATGAATGAGGGCTATTTCTTTAAACTTGCTAAAGTGGGAAGTATAAGTGGAAATGTTCGTGGTCTGAAACTTGTTACTCCCGAAGGTAAAGACTATGAGGTGGGTAATAACAAAGCCTATCTGAATTCACAGGCTGTAGATGGCGACTGCTGTTTCCTCAATGGTCTGAATAGTCAGAGAGGTTATGCTATCCCAGATGGTGCAAGATGGGAACTGCAGTATGAGGAAGGCAAGGGCTGGGCTATCAAGAATGTTGGTACAGGCAAGTACCTCAAGGATGCCAGCCATCCCGCTATGTTCGATGAACCGACCTATTTCACCTTCTGCACACTGAAGGAGGATACGTCGACAGGTATCGAGAACGTAAAGGTAACTAAGGAAATAAAGGACGACAACTGGTATACACTTGACGGACGTCGCGTGAATGCCAACAACCTGCGTCCTGGGCTCTATATCAAGGGAGGTAAAAAGATTGTGATTAAGTGAGGATCATGCAAAGTCTTTGCATGATCGAACGAGAACAATCTCGAGATGCATCTCAAGATTGTGCAAGGTAACAATAAAGCCTGGGCGAGAGCTCAGGCTTTATTTATTGTGAACAATCTCGAAATATATCTCCCTACTACCTACTTCACTAAGTTCCCAAGAATATCACGAGTGAGCTCCTTCGTAATGGTACGGGTGGCGGCACTCGTAGCATTTTTTGCGACGCGTCCTGTTGTCGATGTCCTCGACTTGGTTTTCTTACCAGTCACAGCGTCTGACACGACGGTGCCCAGCACGGCTGCCAACGTAGAAGTGACGGCAGTGATGACAGCCTTCAAAACTTTCGACATGATGCCGGGCTTCTTTTTCTCCTCCTTAGCAGGCTTCTCTGCCTCTGCAACCTCTGTATTCTCGGCTTCGGCAAGTGCCTGTTCGGCCTCTGCCATCAGCACTTCGAAGGCACTCTCGCGGTCGATGGGAGTGTCATATTTGCCGTAGATACGCGACTGCTTGATGAGGTCGAGACGTTGTCCTTCCGTAATGGCACCAATCTGTGACAGTGGGAATAGCACCTTCGCACGTTCGACGACGCTGGGGGCACCCTTTTCATCGAGGAATGACACCAGGGCCTCACCAGTCTCTAAGTTCATGATGGCCTCGTCGGTCTTGAAAGCAGGATTGGCACGGAAGGTATCTGCTGCTGTCTTCACAGCCTTCTGGTCTTTCGGCGTATAGGCTCGTAAGGCATGCTGTACGCGGTTTCCCAACTGTCCGAGGATATTCTCGGGGATGTCGGTAGGACTCTGTGTGATGAAATAGATACCCACGCCCTTCGAACGGATAAGACGGATGACCTGTTCAATCTTATCAAGCAAAGCCTTCGACGTATCTGTAAATAGCATGTGCGCCTCGTCGAAGAAGAACACAAGCTTGGGCTGTGGCAGGTCGCCGACCTCAGGCAGCGTGCTGTAAAGTTCAGAGAGCAGCCACAACAGGAACGTAGAGTACAATTTCGGTTGGAGCATTAGTTTGTCAGCTGCCAGCACACTCATCACACCCTTGCCCTGTTCTGTCTGCATGAGGTCATAGATGTCGAACGACGGTTCACCGAAGAATTTATCGGCACCCTGGCTCTCCAACTGTAACAACGCGCGCTGAATGGCTCCGATGGTTGCAGTGGAGATATTGCCATATTTGGTTGTATACTCTTTGGCATGCTGCGATACCCAGTCCAACATCTGACGCAGGTCTTTGATGTCAATGAGTAACAGACCACGCTCATCGGCAATGCGGAACACAATGTTCAGCACACCATCCTGTATCTCATTCAGTTGCATCAGTCGCGAAAGCAACTGCGGGCCCATCTGTGAGATAGTGGCACGCATGGGATGGCCCTGTTCGCCGAAGACGTCGTAAAAACGTACCGGACAGCTCTGGAACTGCGGATTCTCGATACCGAACTCCGGCAGACGTTTCTCGATGAAACCACTCATTTTACCGACCTGCGAAATACCGCTGAGGTCGCCCTTCATATCAGCCATGAAACACGGCACACCGGCTTGGCAGAATGTTTCTGCCATTACTTGTAGCGTCACCGTCTTACCTGTACCCGTAGCACCTGCAATGAGTCCGTGACGGTTTGCCATTTTTCCTTGAATACTGAGCGCTCCATTGGCGCAATGGGCAATGTAAAGCCCCCGTTCGTTGTCTAACATAATAATCGTGTTTTAGTTATTTTCCTGCAAAGATAGTAATTTTTTCAAAGAAAATGCGTACTTTTGCAGAAAATTTATGAATAAGTTCATCAGTTTTATCAAGAATTGGACACTTCCTGTGGCTATTGTCATAGGTTCTGTGGCTTATCTGACGTTTTATTGGGTGCCTGCACTTGATACGTTAGGCAATCAGTTGAGTCCCATATTCGATGTCATTTTCCCGCTGTTTGTCTTCCTCACCCTGCTCATCACGTTTTGTAAGGTCGACTATCATCAGTTACTTCCCCACCGTTGGCATACTGGCGTTCTGATAGCCCAGCTACTGCTTGTTGCTGCAACTATTGGCATCATTTTCTGGGCGGAGGATAATGCCGAACAGAAACTGCTGTGGGAAGCTATGCTGACATGCATCATCGGACCTGCTGCTTCAGCATCCCCTGTTGTCGTTGGCAAACTGGGTGGCAATATCAGTACCATGACGACATATGTCATCCTGTCGTCACTGGCGTCAACCATCCTCATTCCATTGGTATTCCCCATCCTTGAACCTTCTGCAGGTGTCGCTTTCCTCGAAGCCTTTCTGGTCATTCTCCATAAGGTTGCCATCGTGCTGATGCTGCCCTTGGTACTCGGATGGTTCATCAAACATTACCTGCCCCGTCTGCAGCAGAAGATTGCCGCTATGCCTAACCTCAGTTTCTACACGTGGGCTATCTCGCTGAGCATTACCACAGGTATTACGGTCAAAAATATCGTTCACAGCAATGCCACTGTCATGCTGCTCTGTTGGATAGCCGTGACGACACTGATTTTGTGCTTTGTACAGTTCCTGATAGGACGAGGTGTAGGTAGTTGGTTAGGTGAAGAGGTGAATGCCGGACAGGGACTGTTTCAAAAGAATACGGCACTCAGTATTTGGGTGGCATATATGTACCTGAACCCCGTTGCCTCCGTTGGAGCTGGATGCTACGTTTTGTGGCAGAATATTATCAATAGTTTCGAAATCTGGCAAGACCGCAAGCAAAAAATGCGACAATAGCAGACTCATGATACACAAAAAAAAGTCCGCGAAACATTTTAAAAGGTTTGTTTCGCGGATTCTTCGTATCTTTGCAAACACAAAAAACTAATTATCTCTTTATATGATGAAGAAACGTAAAACAATACTTGTTGCTGCCCTTGCAATGGCGTTGGGCAGCACTGCGCAAAATCCCTTTGTGCAGACATGGTGCACCAGTGACCCGGCTCCGATGGTGCACGACGGGACGATGTACGTCTATACGGGTCATGACGAAGATAATGCCGACTTCTTCTGGATGCAGGAGTGGCGTGTGTATTCCACGAAGGATATGGTAAACTGGCAGGACCACGGGTCGCCATTGGCCTTGGAGAGTTTCTCGTGGGCCGACGACCGTGCATGGGCTTCGCAGTGTGTGGAACGCGACGGAAAATTCTTCTGGTACATCTGCGCCCATTCAAAGATTTCGAACGGTATGGCCATTGGCGTAGCCGTTGGCGACAGCCCTACTGGTCCGTTCCGCGATGCAATAGGTAAGCCGCTGTTTGAGAATGGCTCTTGGGACCATATTGATCCCACCGTACTGATTGATGACGACGGACAGGCGTGGCTCATGTGGGGTAATCCGCAATGTTACTACCTGAAGTTGAATCGTGACATGATATCCTATAGTGGCGAACTGGGTCGTCTTGATATGACCGAAGAGGCCTTTGGCGGTCCTATCATGAGCAAGCGCGAGAAAGGCAAGCAGTACAAGGACTCTTATGTCGAGGGCCCTTGGCTCACTAAGCGTAATGGCACCTATCAGTTACTGTATGCAGCCGGTGGAGTGCCTGAGCATATCTCTTATAGTACAGCTCCATCGCCCACTGGTCCTTGGAAGTATGCTGGCGAGATTATGCCGTTGAGTGACACGAAGTCGTTTACCAACCATTGCGGTGTGGCAGACTATAAGGGTCACAGCTATTTCTTCTACCATACGGGCAAGTTACCCAATGGTGGCGGTTTCGGCCGTAGTGTTGCCGTCGAGGAGTTCAAATACAATGCCGACGGCAGTTTCCCCACCATCATGCCTACCGACGAGGGCGTAAAGCCCATTGCCAAGTTCGACCCCTATCGCAAGGTGGAGGCTGAGACCATGGCGTTCTCGAAGGGAGTGAAAACCGAGCAAAACGATGAGGTGGGTGTTTACGTCACGGATATCCATAATGGTGATTATATCAAACTGCAGGCTGTGCATCTCTGCTACAAGACACCACGAACGTTTACAGCCCGTGTAGCCAGTGGATTGCGTGGTGGACAAATAGAAATCCGTTTGGATAGTGTCGGCGGTCAACTGCTTGGCACACTGGATGTCCCTGGCACTGGCGGCTGGGAGAAGTGGCAGACCATCACTACCGACTTAGCTGCGCTCGACAGCTATCCCTCTCGTTTGCACACCCGTGACCTCTACCTCGTCTTCAAAGGTCGTAAGGGTCCAAAACTGTTCAATTTCGACTGGTGGGAGATGCGCGGACTGGAGCAAGTGAACATGCCGCTGTTCCAGACGAAATATACTGCCGACCCCTCACCGCTTGTAGTGGGCGACACGCTGTTCCTCTATACCTCACACGATGCCTCTCCTGAGGACATCCCCGACGAAAACGAAAAGGGCTCTGCTGGATTCTTTATGTACGACTGGCTGCTGTGGTCAACTACCGATATGGTGAACTGGACAGAGCATGGTGCTGTGGCTTCGCTGAAAGACTTCCCTTGGCGCAGTCGTGAGAATGGCGCCTGGGCCATCCAGACAGTAGAACGTAATGGCAAGTACTATCTTTATGCTCCCCTGCATGGTCATGGCATTGGCGTCTTGGTGAGCGATTCTCCCTACGGTCCTTTCAAGGATCCCCTTGGTGAACCACTTGTTTGGCAGAAGGAGCACTGGGACGACATCGATCCCACCGTCTTTACCGATGACGATGGTCAGGCCTATATGTACTGGGGCAACCCCCATGTCTACTATACCAAGTTGAATACAGACATGATCTCTACCAAGGGTGACATCTTCGTGCTGAATCCCAAGGATGGCATCATGCGTCCTGTCAAGCAGGAAGGTGCTAAGGCAAACCTCCGCGCACCTTGGAGCGAGAAGGCTACATGGGCTGTGAAGAACTATCAGGAAGGTCCGTGGCTTTATAAGCGCAATGGCAAGTACTATCTCAGCTATGCTACGACCTGCTGTCCAGAGGCGCTGGGCTATGCCATGAGCGACAGCCCTACTGGCCCTTGGGAGTGGAAGAACTACATCATGAAGCCCACTCAGCGCGACCGTGGCAACCATCCTGGCATCTGTGATTTCAAAGGCCACTCTTATGTCTTTGGTCAGAACTACGATCTGATGCACCTCGATACCTATGAGCACCATGAGCGTCGTACCGTCTCTGCTACAGAGATTACCTATAACGCAGATGGTACCATTCAGGAGGTTCCCTACTGGCTCGACCAGGAACCCATGAAGCAGCTGCACTGGTTGAACCCCTATCGTCGTGTGGAGGCCGAGACCATGAACTGGGGCTATGGTCTGAAATCTTCGAAGATGGGCATCCAGAATACTGGTGTCGTCAAGGATATGCCGGAATCTACAGGTAAGCGTAATATGTACATTTACGACATCAACGACGGAGAGTATATCCGTCTGCGTGGTGTCGACTTCGGTAGCAAGGGTGCCAAGCAATTCAGCATCATCGCTGCTGCAGCCGCTCAGGCAGGCTGTACCGTTACCCTGCACATAGACAGCGTAAAGGGCGACGTCATTGGTACTGCAACCATCAAGAGCACGGGTTCTGTGGAGAAATACAAGGCATTTACTACGAAGGTCACTGGTGCAACGGGTGTTCATGACCTTTACATCTGCTTTGACAAGGCACAGGGTGACGTTCGTCTCGATTATTGGCAATTCAAGTAATTAAAAAATATGAACAAAACTTTATTATCAACTTTAGGGTTGTGCCTGGCAGCAGTTGCTGCTATGGCACAAAACCCGATTATCCGAGATCAGTACACTGCCGACCCAACGGCGCGTGTATTCAACGGAAAAGTGTATTTGTATCCTTCGCACGACATCTTCCCTCCCGAGGGACAGCGACAGGATTGGTTTTGCATGGAAGACTACCATGTGTTCTCCTCCGAGAATCTCACCGACTGGACAGATCACGGTGTGATTGTCACTCAGAACAAAGTACCCTGGGTGCGTCCAGACTCTTATTCAATGTGGGCACCTGACTGTGTCGAGCGCAACGGGAAGTACTATTTCTATTTCCCCTCTGCTCCTAAAGACGGCCGTGGTTTTGGTGTCGGTGTCGCCATTGCCGACAGTCCCGAGGGACCGTTCATCTGTGAACCAGAACCTATCAAGGGCATCAATGGTATCGATCCCTGTGTGCTCCAGGCTTCCGACGGCAACGCCTACATTTTCTGGGGCAATGGCCGTTGTGCCAAACTCAAACCCAATATGAAGGAACTGGCTGACGACACACCCAAGGAAAAGGTAAAGTGGGGCGACCGCGAGTTTGAGATGTATGGCGTCAATTGCCTCAAAGACCTGCCCAGCCGTCAGGCTGAAGGTCCCTTTGCCTTCGAGTATAACGGCAACTATTACCTGACCTATCCGTATGTGCGTGAGAATACCGAGGTATTGGGCTATGCCATGAGTAAGAATCCGATGGGTCCTTACGAATACAAAGGTATCATTATGCCCGAGCACGAGAACGGCTGTTGGACCAACCATCATAGCATTATCAACTACAAGGGTCAGTGGTATCTGTTCTATCACCAGAACGCCTTCTCGCCTCGCGACGACAAGCGCCGTTCTGTTCAGATTGACAAACTCTATTTCAATCCCGACGGTACTATTCAGGAGGTGAAGAAGACCATGCGTGGCGTGGGCATCAACAAGGCTACCGAGAAGATTGAGATTGACCGCTACAGCACGGCCAGCGAGGGTGTCACCACCGAACTCATCGATACCGTCAATACCTTCCGCAGCTACATGGCCACCCTGCCGAAGAAGGGCAGTTGGCTGAAATATGACGATGTGGATTTCAGCTGCATCAAGGACGGCTACATGATTATCAACGTAAAGGCTGCTGACAATACCGAGCTGTGCGTCCGCGAGGGCAGTGCCAAGGGCAAGGTCATCGCTCGTGTCACACTGACAGTAAGGCCCGAGGAACCTGCTAATCCTATGATGGCTCGCTTCCGTCGTGACCTGCGCAACCAGTGGCTCACACAGTCTGTTAACTTGGAGTACACACCGAAGGGCGTCACCAACCTCGTCGTGACTAACGAGGGCGATGGTGAACTCAGCGTCAACTGGGTACAGTTCAAGAACCGTCCCGACTACTTTACACATGTAGATGCCAAGGCTCCGGCAGCCAAGCCTGACGACGAAGGCTTCATCCGTCGCTGGATGCTCTTAGAACCTATCGACAAGCCTAACTCTGGCAACACCGTCTTCACTGACAGCTATCTCCGCGAACACTTCAACCGCCAATATTTCAAGGGGCAGCAGACCATTCTGCCGAAGGATGGTCAGAAGGTGACCGCTGTGTTCCAGCAGGAACAAGCCCCCGCAGGCTTTGGTCGTGGTGCTCAGCAGCAGCCCGAAGGTCCTCAGGTGAAGACCGTCAAACAGACGCTGACGTGGCACGCACTGGAAAGCAACATGTTCAACGTCAAATTGTTCCGCTTCGCTGAGAAGTGGGGTACGAAAGTCTATGGCGTGCTCTTCTGGGCAGTGACCATCATCGACTGCGACGAGGACATCCCGAACGTCCGTCTGGCTGTCGGTTCTAATTCTGCTTCTATGTGGTGGCTCAATGGCGAGGAAGCTTTGCTGCTCTCTGGCGACCGCCGTATGGTGAAGGACGACGCCATGTCGCCACGTCTCACCCTGAAGAAAGGCCGTAACATTCTGCGTGGTGCCATTATTAACGGCCCAGGCATGAGCGACTTCTGCGTCCGTTTCCTCGACGAGAAAGGTAACCCAGTAAAGAATTATAAGGTAACAACATCCTCGAAATAATTTAATAACGACATAACGACTATGAAAAAAATATATAGCATCCTGGCAGCACTCGCTATTACTGCTGCTGCCAATGCGCAAATCGGCGCACCATACATTCACGACCCCTCGACCCTTGCCGAGTGTGACGGTAAATGGTATACCTTCGGCACTGGTGGCGGAGGCATCATCTCAGACGACGGCTGGAGCTGGCATAGTGGTGCCGATCGTCCCGGTGGCGGTGCGGCTCCCGACATTTTGAAAATCGGTGACCGTTACCTTTGCATCTACGGAGCCACTGGTGGTGGTCTTGGCGGTGGTCATGCTGGCCGCATCCTCACCATGTGGAACAAGACCCTCGACCCTAAGTCGCCCGACTTCAAATGGACGGAGGCGGTAGAGGTTTGTGCCTCTGACGGTATGGAGGATCAGGACGCCATCGACCCAGGCATGCTTCTAGACCCCACGACAGGTCGTCTGTGGGTCAGTTACGGTACCTATTTCGGCACCATCCGCCTCATCGAGCTCGACCCGAAGACGGGATTCCGCGTCAGCGGCAACAAGGAGAAGGATATCGCCATCGACTGCGAGGCCTCTGACCTCATCTATCGCGACGGTTGGTATTATCTACTCGGCACTCACGGCACTTGCTGCGACGGTGTCAACTCTACCTATAATATCGTGGTAGGCCGTTCACGTAGCGTCGAAGGACCCTATCTTGACAATGTCGGTCGCGACATGTTCCATGGTGGCGGCAAGATGGTCGTTGCTGCCGAGAAGCGCGCATGCGGTGCCGGACACTTCGGACGTTATATTCTTGACGAGGGTGTCGAAGTGATGTCATTCCACTGGGAGGCAGACTTCGAGCTTAGCGGACGTTCTACACTGGCTGTTCGTCCGATAGTATGGAAGAACGGCTGGCCTGTCGTTGGCGACAATTTCAAGGGTGGCAACCTGGCAATCCTCAGCGAGCGTCGTGGCTATGCCCTCGAACTCACCGTCGATTTCGTCCGTATGCAGCAGCAGCGTCAGGGCTGGTTCAACCGCGAACAGATGCAACAACCCGTCAAGCCCATCGCCAACCAGACACTCGATGAGGTGAAGGCCACATGGCCCGAGGGTGACATTCCCGCCCGCATTGGCGATTATATGTACCGTCCTCACCAGCGTTGGACCATCACTCCCGTCGATGAGGCTGGCGGTTATCTCAGCAATCCCTACTTCAAGATTACCATCGAGGGTACCGACCGTGCACTCGCCGCTACTGCCGACAAGGAGGTGACCACCGTGCCTGCCTATACTGGCGCCGACGAGCAACTCTGGCGTATCGAGCAGCTTACTGATGGCACCTATCGCATCATGCCGAAGGCCATCCCTGGCATCGAGGGCACCAATACCATGTATTGCCTCTACTCTGCTGGTGACTCCACGCCGACGCTCGCCGTCTACGATTTCAACAGCGACAACAGCAAGTGGAACTTTAAATAGTGATTGTTTTAACGGAACAACGAGAAGTTCACGCTGCCATATTGGCGATGTTCCACGAAATGTGGATGTTCCGAGAAGTCATAGTCCTTTCCGTGCTCCAGCACGAAAAGGGCTTCTTCTTTCAGTAGCTGACGTTCAAACACAAGGTCGGGTAGGGTAGCCAGTTCTTTCAGCGCGTAAGGAGGGTCGGCAAAGATGAAGTCGAACTGCTGCTTGCACGACTTCAAAAAACGGAACACGTCGCCACGGATGGGGATGCACGTCTGGTCGTTCAGCTTCTTCATGCAGTCTTGGATGAAGCGATGGTGGTCACGGTCCAGTTCCACACTGACCACACGACTGCAGCCTCTTGACACCAATTCGAGCGAGATGCTGCCCGTTCCGGAAAACAAGTCAAGAGCCTCGGCACTGTCGAAGTCGACATACTGCACGAGTACATTGAAAATGTTCTCCTTGGCAAAGTCCGTCGTCGGACGAGCCTTAAACGTTCGCGGTATGTCAAAATGCCGGCCTTTATATTTTCCTGTGATGATTCGCATCCCTTCCTTAACTTCTTTAACTTCTCTAACTCCTTATCAGATACATAAGCATCATGTCGTACGGCATGCCCTCCACCAGTGTGGCGGGAGCCCGATTGAACTCCCCTGTTGGGTTGCTCACAAACACACGCTTCAAAAACTTCTGCAACAGAGTTTTCAGCTCTTCCTTGTCTGCCAACTGTCCGGACAAATGCAACTCGTCGCTCTGCGCATCCAGCCCTAACTGCTTCCAGGCGGACAAGAGGAAATAGACGGTATCCTCCGTTGTGCCGACGTTATAGACATTCTGAAACTTCAACCTGTTCTGTCCAAAGGCAAACACCTCTATCTTCTTGTCGTGGAAATAACCGTACAACTTCTGGTTCTGACCCGTAAAACTCTTCTGATACATGTGATGCCATACGGCCGACATCAGTGGCTGAAAGTTGACCTGCTGGAAACGGTCGCGAAGTACCTGATACAGGTCTTTCTGCACGGAGAACACAGCCACAGCATTCAGGTCGGGCAATATGGCATGCATCACCAACTGCTGTTCCCGCTGGGTAAAGGCATGCTGATACAGCTTCACCTGCTCCTCTTCGTTGAACAGACTGACAGGAATAGTCAGTACGGGCGTATCCGTCAGTACCACTACCTTGTTATATTCGTCCTTCAGCATCGCCACCGTCTGTAGAGCCTCGCGCATATTGGCTGCCAGCGCAATACCACTGTTCAGCGGGTAGCGCTCGAATTTGACGGTTTTCTCTTCAGTGCACGACAACATGATGCCGTCACGACTGATTCGTATGATGAGTCGTTGTTTGTTCATAGTCTATTTCTCCATGATGCTCAGCACACACAACACGGCCAATACCGCACATATCAGTGCCAAGAGGATGTTTGTCTTCTGTATTTTCGTCATTCAGCTGGCAAAGTTACGAATAAGTGAGCAAAGAACCAAAGGATTTTTCTCTTTTTTTAATCCCTGCATTATAGCCGCCCCTTACAAGGGGCTCTAAATCTTTGTTCTTTCGAACGTAAGTAACTTCTCGACCCCTCGGCTTTTCACCCCTCTTTCATTTTTCGATGAGGATGCGGGCGTCGACGGCGATGACGTCGTCACCATCGGCCAAGAGGGGATTGATGTCAATCTCCTTAATTTCGGTGGCGAAGCGGAGTAGGGTAGAGAGGCGGACGATGATGTCGGCATACTTCTGTTCGTTGATGCCCTGTTGTCCGCGCGTACCTTGTAATATTTTATAGCCCCGCAGACCGTGGATCATGGAATATGCCTCGCCGTAGGTGAGCGGTGCGAGACCGGAGCGTACGTCCTTGAGAACTTCGACGAAGATGCCGCCGAGTCCGCAGAGCACGACATGGCCGAAGCGTTCCTCGTATTTGGCTCCGATGAAGAGTTCGGTGCCACGGAGCATCTTCTGAACCATGACGCCCGTAGTGCCGGGAATCTGCATCATGCGGTCGAACTCGAGTGCGAGGTGTTCGGGGGTGCGGATGTTGAGCGCGACACCGCCGACGTCGCTCTTGTGGACGGGTCCAACGACTTTGGCAACGACGGGATAGCCGACGCGTTGGGCGAAGGCGGTGAGTTCGTCCTTGGAGGTGGCGACGAGTTCGGGAACGAGGGGGATGCCGGCACAGGAGAGTATGTCGCGGACGGTCTGAGGCGATACGTAGCCATTCTCTTCGATGCCGAAGATGATTTTGTTGAGTCGCGAGATGTCGATGCCGTAGAGCTGTACCTCGGGGGGGGCTGGTGCGGGGGTGTTCATGACCTGCGACAGGGCGGTGGCCAGCGTCACCTCGTCGGAGAAATTGACGTGGCCCTTCTGCAGGAATTCCGCCACCTCAGGGCCTGCGGTATGGAGGCTGGGGAGGATGGGGAAAATCGGTTTCTTGCATTCGAGAATCTTCTGGTGCAGGGTCTCGTAGGCCTCGTAGAGCGTGGAGAGTCCCGGTGTGCCGTAGATGACGGCAATGGCGTCGATGTTGTCGAACTTGTGTTCGCAGTAGTCGATGGCCAGTCCGAGTTGTGCGGCGGTACCCGTGGCGAGGATGTCGATGGGGTTTGCAACGGCAGAGCCGGGGAAGAGCTGTTCCTTCAGTTCGTCGGCATATTTAGAGGTGAGAGGTGAGAGGTCAGAGGTGAGACTCGGGACGTTGAGACCACCCTTCGAGAGGGCGTCGGTGAGCATGACGCCAGGACCGCCGGCATGGGTGACAATGGCGAAGTTACGCCCTTTGAGTGGCGGCAGGGTGAAGATACACCCCACGGTGGTGAGTTCCTCACGGCTGAAGCAGCGTACGATGCCCGCCTTGCGGAATAGTGCCTCGACGGCGGAGTCGCTGGAGGCGATGGCCCCCGTATGGCTGGACGCCGCACGGCTGCCACTCTCCGACGAACCGGCTTTGATGGCTGCTATGCGACAGCCCTTTCGGATGAGTGAGCTGGCATGGAACAGCAGTTTGTCGGGGTTGGAGATGTTTTCGATATAGAGCAGCTTGACCAGTGAGTCCGTTTCGGCATTGAAATGTTCGTCCATGTATTGCAGCACGTCCTCGATACCAATCTGCTTGCCGTTGCCGATGGACCATACGCTGTTGAACTGCAGACCCTTAATGACGGCACTCTCGAGGATGAATACCGCCGTGGCGCCGGAGCCCGAGACGAAATCGACACCCTTGGGATTAAGTGCAGGAATGGGTTTGGTGAATACCGAATGGTGGTCGCGGGTGAGCAGTCCGATACAGTTAGGGCCGATGAGCGCGGCACCATATTGTTCGCAGGTATCGAGGATGCGTTGTTCCATGACAGCACCCGCCTTGGTCTCTTCGCCGAAACCCGCAGAGATGATAATGAACGCCCGTGTGCCCTTGTCGCGTGCCAGCAGTTCGACGGTGTCGGGACACAACTTGGCAGGAACGACGAGGATGGCCAGTTCGGTGGGTGGCAGTTCGTTGGCATTGTGGAACACCTTGATGCCCTGTACCTCGTCCTCTTTGGGGTTCACCACGCGCAGGGTTCCTTTGAATCCTCCCTGTAGGATATTACGTACGACGGCGCCACCGGGTTTGTGGACGTTGTTGGACCCTCCGATGACGACGATGCTCTGGGGTTGTAGCAGCTCGCGATTGATCATATTGCTTGTTGTATAGTTTTAAAGATTTGTGCAAAGATAGTAATTATTTTTAATAATTGATAATTAATCATTGAAAATTGATAGATTTTTCGTACTTTTGTCCCTTAGTATTAAACATACGTGTTATGAAACGGAATTTTTTGATGTTATTGGCAGTCATGCTGCTGGTACCTATGGGAATATTTAGTCAGACATATCAGGAGATGTGGAAGCAGGTGGAAAAGGCTTTGGACAAGGACCTGCCCAAGACCGCAATGGAGCACCTGCAGAAGATTGAGGCGAAGGCGCAGAAAGAGCGTGCCTACGGACAATTGTTGCGGGCTACGCTGTCGTATGCCCGTCAGCAGTCGCGGATAGCCCCCGACTCGCTGCCACCAGCCGTCGTGCGACTGGAAAAGGAAGCCGAGGCGACGCAAGATGTGGCGCTGAAGGCCGTGTATCATACCGTGTTGTCGAAGATTTACGAGGACAACGGTCGCACGCTGGGCGAGGAGTCGGCCGACAAGGCAGCGAAATACCGTCAGCAGGCCATGTTGCATCCCGAGGCGTTGGCGAAGGTGAAGGCCGAGCCGTATGAACCCTTCGTCATCAAGGGCAAGGACAGCAAGACGTACTATGGCGACGACCTGCTGAACGTGGTAGGACGGTCGTTGGAGGCGTGGCAGTGGTTGCACGAATACTACTCGAAGACGGGCAATCGCCGGGCAGCATGTCTGACGGGTGTCGAAGCCTTCGACGACAAGGCGTCGCTGGACTCGCTGGCGGTGGTGTATGGTGACCTGCCCGAAGCCTGCGAGATAGCCATCAAGCGGCTGGGCATGATGGACGAAAGTGACGCTGCTGCCGTCAAAGAGCGCATCACTTATTTGCGCGAGTCGTTGAAGAAGTGGGGTTCGTGGCAGCGTGCCAACAGGTTGCGTAACGAAGAAACGGACATGACACGTCCGACGTTTACGGCTGCCATGCCTCATCGGGTGGCGATGCCCCAAGAGCAGCAGACTGTGAAGCTGACGTCGTTGCGGAACATCGAGACGCTGACGATGCAGGTGTATGGCACGAACCTAAAGGGCGATACGGAGCTGAATCCCGACATCGAGAAAGATTATAAGAAGATGAAGTCGCACCTGACGCTGCGGGCAGACCTGACGCGGACGCTGTATTTCAGCGGACATCAGGACTACGAGAGTTTTGAGGACTCCGTGGAACTGCCCGGACTGGAGCCCGGTGTGTATATGATAGAATGGTCGTCGCCCCAGACGGAGACGTCGCGGAAACTGTATTTCGTGTCGGGTGTGAGGCTGATGGCACAGGCGATGCCGGAACAGCAGATGCGCTATGTCGTCGTCGATGCACGAACAGGACAACCCATCCCAAAGGCTACGGTACGACTGACGTACCGCGGAGGGTGGAAGCAGACGGCGAAGACCGATGCGCTGACGTGTAATGACGAGGGCGAGCTGATGTGTGACTTCACCGAGCGTACGCCGTCGGTGGTTATGGTATATACGAAGAGCGACGAGTATAACCCGTCGATGAGTGTCGGCGGCCGTTATACCTATTATTCACGGGAATATACGGCGGAGCATACCAACGTGTTTACGGACCGTTCGATATACCGTCCGGGCCAGACGGTACATATGGCGGCTATCGTGTGGAAGGAACAGTCGGCACTGGACAATGTCGCCGTGGAGAACAAAAAGGTGCATGTGGAACTGCGTGACGCCAACTACAAGGTGGTGGCAGAGCAGTGGGTGACCACCGACCGCTATGGTAAGTGTGCCACGGAACTGACATTGCCGAAAGGCTTGCTGAACGGACGGTTTACGGTGAAGGCCAACAACGCGTCGACGACCATCAGCGTAGAGGAATACAAGCGTCCGACGTTCCAGGTGGAGTTTGACGAATACAAGGCGTCGTACCAGCAGGGCGATACCGTGCGTGCCAAGGGTAAGGCCATGAGCTATGCCGGTGTGCCCGTGCAGGGTGCGAAAGTGAAGTATACCGTCAGTCGTCAGGTGGCATTCTGGTGGCTGTCGTATTCGTGGTACTGGGAAGGCGGTTATTTTGGTAATGGCCGTACGAAGGAAGTGGTGAAGGAAGGCGAGGCCGTGACTGGTGATGACGGCACGTTCGAGGTGGAGATGCCCATGACGCTGCCTCAGGATGACGGCAAGTATCCGATGTACTATAGCTTTGTGGCAGAGACGGAAGTGACGGATGTGGCAGGTGAGACACATCATGGTTCGATGAGTCTGCCCCTTGGCACGAAGGCCACCGCCCTGACATGCAGCATGCCGCAGAAGGTGCGCAGCGACCAGATGCCGCAGGTGACCTTCTCACGTAGGAATGCTGCCGGAAGGGAGATAGAAGGAGTGGTGAAATATCGTGTTGACGGTGGTAAGTGGAAGGAGTGCCCCGCCAATGAGGCACAGCCGACGGCACCGTGGAAATTGAAGAGCGGCGAGCACCGTCTGGAAGCGACGTGTGGCGACGACAGCGTGGATATGACTTTTGTGGCCTTCGGACTCGACGACAGCAAACCCGCCACGACGACGCACGACTGGTTCTATGTATCTGAAAGCCAATTCCCCAACGACGGCACACCAGTGACGTTGCAGATTGGTGCCAGCGACCCCGACCTCCATATCGTCTATGGCATTTATGCCGGCGACAATATCATTGAGCGTGGGGTAGTGAAGAAGAGCGGTGAACTGTTGAACAGGAAACTGAAATATAAGGAGGAATACGGCAACGGTCTGTTGCTGAGCTATGCGTGGGTGAAGGATGGCGTGTGCTATAGCCACCAGCAAACCATCAAACGCCCGATGCCCGATAAGAAGCTGCGCCTGACGTGGGAGACGTTTCGCGACCGTCTGACACCCGGACAGCAGGAGAAATGGCGCCTGAAGGTGGTGAATCCGGACGGCACACCTGCTGATGCGTCGCTGATGGCGGTGCTCTATGACAAGAGTCTTGACCAAATCAAGACGCACAATTGGTCGTTCGCACCCACCAACTATCTGCCGCAACCCTCGACCATTTGGCAGTTCCGTACTACGGGCAAACTGTCGTGGGCCGCATCGCAGGCCTACAAGACGCCGTTGGACTATAAGAACCTTGACTTCAGCCGGTTCGACGAAAGTATCCTGCCCAGTGCCTATATCGCTTACGGACGGGTTTATGCTTCTGGACGCATGATGAGGTCGAAGGCCGTAGAGGATACTGGTATGATGGTGGTGGAAGAGGCTCCGGCGATGGCTATGGCCTCGAACGACGCCGTGGAGCAGTCTGCTGTTGCCGAGAAGAAGGAAGCGAAGCTCTTCGATGCTGTCGAAATTGGGCACGAAACTGCAGAAGAGCAGCATGAAGATAATGTACAGGTGCGTGAGAACCTAGACGAGACAGCATTCTGCTATCCCACGCTGACGACTGACGAAAAGGGTCAGGTGGTGATGACGTTTACCCTCCCCGAGAGTCTGACGACATGGCGCTTTATGGGTATTGCCAATACGCAGCAGATGCTGTATGGCCGTATCGAGGGTGAGGCTGTGGCCCAGAAGGATGTGATGGTGCAGCCCAATGTGCCCCGCTTCGTCCGTATGGGTGATGAGGCGCAGATTTCGACCCGTATCTTCAATACCGGAGAGAAGGCTGTTGCAGGCCATGCCAAGCTGCAACTGATTGACCCAGAGAGTAATGCTGTCATCTTCGAACAGCAACAGCCGTTCAGTATTGAGGCTGGCAAGACGGGCTTTGCAACGTTCAATGTTCAATGTTCAAAGTTTAACGTTTCTCTGCTGATTTGCAAGATTAGTGCGGTGGGTGACGGTTTCTCGGATGGTGAACAACACTATCTGCCCGTGTTGCCCGACAGGGAATATGTTACCAAGACCGTTCCCTATACCCAGCATGAGCCCGGTGTGAAGACCATCGACCTGACGACGCTCTTCCCGCAAGGAACGACGCAACAGAAACTGACCATAGAATATACGAACAATCCTGCGTGGCTGATGGTGCAGTCGCTGCCCACCTTAGGACAACCTTGGGAACATAGTGCTATCGACCAGGCAGCGAGCTACTATAGCAATCTGTTGGCAAAGACGCTGCTGAACCAGAGTCCGCATGTGAAGACGACCTTCAAACTGTGGCAGCAGGAGGAGACGCAGGCTTCGCTGACCTCACAACTGGAGAAAAACCAGGAACTGAAGGACCTCGTGCTCAGCGAGACACCGTGGGTTTGGGCTGCTGACCGCGAGAGTGAGCAGAAACAGCGACTCTCCGACTTCTTCGACGAGAACGGAATTTCTAACCGCCTGACGACGGCCCTCGAGAAGCTGCAGAAGTTGCAGAACGGCGACGGTTCGTTCTCGTGGTATCCGGGCATGCAGGGCAGCACGTATATCACGGTGGCTGTCGAAGAGATGCTGGTACGTCTGAACCGGATGACAGGAACGCAGAATGCCACAAAGCAGATGGAGGATAAGGCTTTCAAATTCATCGGCAATGAGATTGTCGATATGGTGAAGGAGATGAAGAAACAGGAGAAGAAAGGCCGCAAGCCGTCGTTCCCGTCGTTTACGGCCCTGCGCTGGCTCTATCTCTGTGCCCTCGACGGACGGAAATTGCCGAGTGACGTGCAGGCTGCTAACGACTACCTGTTGCCTTTGCTGAAGAAGGACATCCAGCGTCAGACTATTTATGAGAAGGCCCTCTCGGCTATCATCCTCTCTAAGAATGGCGAAACGCGCAAGGCTGCCGAATATGTGCAGAGTCTGAAAGAATATACCGTATTCACTGAGGAGATGGGCCGTTACTATGATACTCCGCGTGCAGGCTATTCGTGGTACGACTACAAGATTCCTACGGAGGTGGCTGCTATCGAAGCTATCCAGATGGTAACGCCAAACGATGTGCAGACCGTCAATGAGATGCGTCGCTGGCTGTTGCAGGAGAAGCGTACGCAGATGTGGGATACTCCCATCAATAGCGTCAATGCCATCTGGACATTCCTTAACGGCATTGCAACGCCACACTCTCAAAGAGAGAATGCTACCACGCTGACCACCACACAGCCGGCCACAGTGCTCGCGGTCGACGGTTCCCCCATCGACACCCCGCAAGCCACCGCAGGCATTGGTTATGTGAAGACCGCCATGACGGATCCTATCGGTAAGACCTTCACGGCTACGAAGACCTCCGAAGGTACGTCGTGGGGTGCTGTCTATGCACAGTTCTTCCAAAAAACTAGTGAGGTGGAACAGAGTAATGGCGGTATTACGGTGAAGCGCGAGGTGCTTACGGCAAAACCGCAAGCTGCGCTGAAGGTTGGCGACCGCATCAAAGTCCGCATCACCATCGAATGCTCGCGTGACCTTGACTTCGTACAGGTTTCCGACAGCCGCGCTGCTTGTATGGAACCCGTCCGTCAACTCTCGGGTTATCAGCAGGGTGCCTATGTGTCACCTAAGGATTGTGCTACGAATTATTTCTATTATGGTCTGTCGAAAGGCAAGCACCAGATAGAGACCGAATATTATATCGACCGTGCCGGCAAGTATGAGAGCGGTACATGCACCGTGCAGTGTGCCTATGCTCCGGAATATCGTGCCACGGCGCCGTCGATGACTTTTAACGTAAAAGAATGATGAAAAGAAAACTGATCATACCCTCGTTGCTCCTGTTGGCGACGTTGCCGGTGGCTGCACAGAAACTGGTTGTTGAGCAGGCCACCGTCGATGTCGGTCGAACGGGCTATGAGCATCCTATTACGGCAGTCTTCAAATGCCGTAACAAAAGTAGCAAGAAACTGCGCATCAGTCAGGTGAAGCCCGACTGCTACTGTATGGCTGCAGAATATCCGAAAGGTGATATCGCCGGTGGTGAACAATTCCAGATTCAACTGACATATAATGCCCGCCAATTAGGACACTTCAACCAGCAGGCAGCCATCGTCAGCAATGCGTCGTCAAAGCCCGTATACGTGACGATGAAGGGACATGTGTTGGAACATTATGTCGACCTCTCTGGCAATTATCCTGTGGCGATGGGTGAACTGCGCCTTGACAAGAACGACCTGGAGTTTGATGACGTGAATCGTGGTGACCAGCCGGTGCAGGAGTTGCACCTGTATAATTACGGTTCCCAAGACATGCAACCCAACCTGCTTCATCTGCCTTCTTATCTGACGGCGGTGATGCAGCCCGAAAAGCTGGCTCCCGGCGAAGAGGGTGTGATGACGGTGCGTCTGAATTCTGCCAAATTGCACGACTATGGACTTACGCAGACTGCCGTGTATATGGCAAGTAACATTGGTGATAAGGTACGAGCCGACCATGAAATCGGTGTGTCGGCAGTATTGCTGCCATCGTTCCCGGAACATGTGAGCAATCCCCCCCATATCCAGTTGTCGAAGGAAACTGTCGACATCCTGTTTGAGGACAAATCAAAGAAAACGGAGGTTATTGACATTGTCAATACCGGACAGTCCGAACTGCAGATTTCTTCGTTGCAGATGTTTACCAACGGGCTGAAGATATCGTTGAACAAGAGTCGACTGCAACCTGGCGAGAGTGCTAAACTGAAGATTACGGCCTTCCGCAGCGACTTGCTGAAGGTGCGCACGCGACCTCGAATCCTGATGATTACCAACGACCCCCAGAAGCCGAAGGTGACCATCGCTATCAATGCAAAATAACTCTTACATCACCCATCTTATATCTCACATCAATTATGGATCATCCCGAGAATAGTTCAGAATATGCCGGCCTGCAGGTGAATAGCGGCGTCGAGCAACCGTCCATCATCAATCCCTATCTGAAGCATCGTCGTGTGCAGCGTCGTGAACTCTCTGCTGCCGATATGGTTGAGGGTATCGTCAAAGGCGACGTCACCATCCTCTCGCAGGCTGTGACGCTGGTGGAGAGTGTCAATCCCGACCATCAGGCAAAGGCCCAGGAGGTCATCAACAAGTGTTTGCCCTATAGCGGCAACAGCATCCGTGTGGGCATCAGTGGTGTTCCAGGTGCAGGAAAATCGACCTCCATCGATGAGTTTGGCATCCATGTGTTGAAAGAGAAAGGCGGTAAGTTGGCGGTGTTGGCTATTGACCCCTCATCGGAGCGCTCAAAGGGTAGTATCCTGGGTGATAAGACACGTATGGAAAAGCTCTCCACGCATCCGGACTCGTTCATCCGCCCTAGTCCGACGGCAGGTTCTCTGGGTGGTGTGGCTCGTAAGACGCGTGAGACCATTATCCTCTGCGAGGCTGCTGGCTTCGACAAGATTTTCGTTGAAACAGTGGGTGTCGGACAGAGCGAGACGGCCTGCCATTCGATGGTCGATTTCTTCCTGCTCATCCAGTTGGCAGGTACGGGTGACGACCTGCAAGGTATCAAACGTGGTATCATGGAGATTTGCGATGCCATCGTTATCAACAAGTGTGACGGCGATAACGTCGACAAATGCCACATGGCGGCGACGAATTTCCGTAATGCCCTCCATTTTTTCCCCATGCCCGAGAGCGGATGGTTGCCGAAGGTGCTGTGCTACAGCGGTTTCTACGGCTATGGCATCAAGGAGGTCTGGGACATGATTTACGAATATATGGATTTCGTCAAGGACAACGGCTATTTTGCCTATCGTCGTAACGAACAGTCGAAATACTGGATGTATGAAAGCATCAATGAACACCTGCGCCTGAACTTCTATAATAATGACGTCATCAAGCGCCAGTTACAGGCTGCAGAACGTTCCGTATTGGCTGGTGAACAGACGTCGTTTGCTGCCGCCCAGCAGTTGCTTGACAACTATTTTGAACAGATCAAACATGTTACAGATTGAGATTGATAACGGTAGCGGTTTCTGTTTCGGAGTGACCACCGCCATTCAGAAGGCCGAAGAAGAGCTGGAGAAGGGTACACAGCTCTATTGTCTGGGCGATATCGTTCACAACGGCATGGAGTGTGAACGGCTACGTGCAATGGGACTGGTGACCATCGACCATGAGGAGATGGCTCGCTTGCACGACGTAACGGTGCTGTTGCGAGCTCATGGCGAACCCCCTGAGACCTACGAGATGGCTCGCCGTAACAATATCGAAATCATTGATGCTACCTGTCCTGTGGTGTTGCAACTGCAGAAACGCATCAAGAAACAGTATGAGGCTGGGGCAGGGCAGATTGTCATCTTCGGCAAAAAAGGTCATGCCGAAGTGTTGGGACTGGTCGGACAGACCCATTCGGATGCCATTATCATCGAAAGTCTCGAGGAGGTGACGAAACTCGATTTCTCACACGACATCTACCTCTATTCACAGACTACGAAGTCGCTTGACGAGTTTCATCGCATCATTGAGTATATCCAGCAGCACATCTCACCGTCTGCTACGTTCCGGAGTTTCGATACCATCTGCCGTTCAGTAGCCAACCGGATGCCGAACATCTCGCAGTTTGCCACCAAGCACGACCTTATCCTTTTCGTCTGCGGAAGGAAGAGCTCGAATGGCAAGGTGCTCTATAACGAATGTCTACGTGTCAATCCCAATACGCACCTCATTGAAGGACCTGAGGAAATAGACCCTTCGTGGTTGGCGGATGTCAAGACAGTAGGTATCTGCGGTGCCACCAGCACACCGAAGTGGCTGATGGAACAGTGTCGCGATGTGATTGTCGCAATGGAGTGAGTATTATGCTTTGACGGCTTCGTTGAAGCGGTCCATGAGCCATTGTTTCTGTTCGGCAATGGTCATATTCGAATTGTCCAACTCTATGGCGTCGTCGGCCTTGCGCAGGGGTGATACCTCGCGGTGGCTGTCGATGTAGTCGCGCTCCTCGACATTCTTCAGGATTTCGTTGAAGTCGGCCTCCATGCCTTTTCCCTTCAATTCGTCATAGCGGCGCTGGGCACGGACCTTTGCTGAGGCTGTGACAAACACTTTCAGTTCGGCATCGGGGAATACGACGGTACCGATGTCGCGACCGTCCATCACCACCCCTTTGTCCTTGCCCATCTGTTGCTGCTGGGCAACCATGGCCTCGCGAACAAAGCCCAGTGTGGCAATGGGACTGACGTGGTTCGACACTTCCATCGTGCGGATGTCGTGCTCGACGAGTTCACCGTTCAGGTAAGTGTCAGGGCGCCCCGTCTCGGCATTGAACTTAAACGAAATCTGGATGTTTGCCATCTGCTGGCGCAGGGCTTCTTCATTGATGCCGCCTTCGGTAAACAGTCCGTTACGCAGGGCATAGAGTGTCACACTGCGATACATGGCTCCTGTGTCAACATATACGTAACCCACTTCGCGGGCCAGATCTTTGGCCATCGTGCTTTTTCCGCATGAGCTGTGGCCGTCAATAGCTATAGTAATCTTCTTCATAGTGCATAACTTACATTGATTAATAATGACGAAGCCGATACGTGATATTTCGCGTAGGCCACGTGTAGTTTGAAACGCTCTAGCTGGAGTCCGCCACCTAACGAGAATCCTGCTCCGTGGTTGCTGTCTCCTTCGTCGTCGGTAATCTTCATCTCGTTGGCACGTCGGAAATTATAGCCTGCCGCCACGTAGATATTTTCGCCTAACAGCAGGTCGGCACCCACGGCCACATGCTTGATGAATCCCTGATCCCAGTTGTTCAGTCGCGACAGGGTTGCCGACAGGCGTAGCGGTGAACCGATGAGGCGTTTCGTCACACCCAGCTGCAGGTCCAGCGGGATGCGTTCGAAATCGTCCTCGTAGGCCTTGATTTGTCCGCCCAGATTCTTGGCAACAGCCGATAACGACCATCCGCGGTCCTCGTCCCAATAGTTCAGTCCCAGGTCAATGCTTACGGCTGCCGAATTGTAGCTGGCGATGTGCGAGGTAATGAAGCGTGCGGTGATACCACCGCTCAGACGGTTCGCCAAGAGGTAGGCAAATGACCCTGCCAGTGCGATGTCACGGGCAGAAAATTCACCCATGTCTTCGTTGTTCACGCTAGTCTCCTTCATCTTGCCGTAATCCATATATTGTGCTGCGACACCCCATGTGGCACGTTCCTGATAGGCTTTGACGAACGATGCCGAGGCCGTCTTCGCCCCTTCCATATAGGTCATGAAGTTCAGGTTCAGCGTCTTGTCGCTCACGCCGCTGATGAGTGCCGGGTTATGGAAAATCAATGTTGCATCGTCCTCAGTCAACGTGATGTTGTCACCACCCAATGCAGCAACATGGGCACTGACGGGAAGGCGCAAAAAACTGTACACTTCCTGGCTTTCCTGTGCTGCTGTCATAAGCACTGACAACGCCATAATGACTATTAATAGACCTTTTTTCATCTAATAATCTCTAAAACCGATGCAAAGATAACAATTAATTCTTAATTTATTTGTACCTTTGCCGAAAATTTCAGCGTTACCGCATAAATAATAACGTAGTAATTCGCAATTTATTGCCAGAAACATGGAACAAAAAAAGACTCCACAGGCTGATATTGACCAGCGTCGCACCACAGGATTCCTCCTGGGACTGACGTTTGTCCTGGCATTGTTCTATGTCACGCTGGAGTGGAACAGCATTCCCGCCAACGATGATTTCGACCCCGTGGACCTCGGCGAAATGGTTCACGAGAGCGAACTCGTGCCGATGTCGAATCTGGAAACCCTCACGCAATTGCAGGAAGAACACCAGGTGGAGAAGGCCGAACAGCTGCGTATCGTTGATGACAATGTGGAGATCAGCGAACCTGACGAGGAAATGGAGAATGACAAGCAGGGTGACGACGACACGCTGCTCAAGGAACTTGAAGAGTCGCTCGACGATGACAAGGCACTCGCCTCGATGGGTGTCGACCCCAATAACCCTCTCAATTTCCATATTGCCGAGGAACTGCCGCAGTTCCCTGGTGGTGCCGTCGAGTTCATGAAGTGGCTCACCAAGCACCTGCGCTACCCTTACAAAGCCCGTCAGGACAAGACGGAGGGTAGGGTGATTGCCGTATTCTATGTCGAGAAAGACGGTAATATCAGCGGCATCAGCGTTACCAAGAAACTCTCTCCGGAGTGCGACCGTGAAGTCCTTCGCGTGCTGGGCATGATGCCTCAGTGGAAGCCTGGCATCCAAAACGACGAGCCCTGTCGCACCAAAGTCTGCATCCCAATTGTCTTTAAACTATAACGTCGAAATCCCGCAATCCCGAAATAACGTAATAACGAAATAACGAAAAAAAATGAAACAGCTCTCATCCGACGAAATCCTGAAAAAAGTCAACGACTTTCTCGACCACCTGCCCTACGATCGCAAACCGGCCTCACTCTACGAGCCCGTACAATACGTGCTTGCCATTGGCGGCAAACGCATCCGTCCTGTTCTTGCCCTGCTGGGTTACAACCTCTGGCGCGAACAGCCCGAGGATATCCTGATGCCGGCTGTTGGCTTGGAGACCTATCATAACTACACCCTGTTGCACGATGATCTCATGGACAATGCCGACCTGCGTCGCGGACAACAGACCGTACATAAGAAGTGGAATGCCAACAAGGCCATCCTCTCGGGCGACTCCATGCTCGTATTGGCCTATCAACGTGTTGCCCAGGTACCGGCCGATAAGTTGCAACCCGTGCTCGACCTCTTCACCACTACCGCTCTCGAGATTGGCGAGGGTCAGGAGTACGACATGTCGTTCGAGACGCGCAACGACGTCACTGAGGACGAGTATATCGAGATGATACGCCTGAAGACCTCCGTCCTGCTGGCTTGTGCGCTGAAGATGGGTGCCATCCTTGCCGATGCTCCGCAGGAGGATGCCGAACTTCTCTATCGTCTGGGCGAACAGGTGGGCCTCGCCTTCCAGTTGCAGGACGACCTGCTCGACGTCTATGGCGACCCCAAGGTCTTCGGCAAAGCCATCGGTGGCGATATCGCATCGAACAAGAAGACCTACATGCTTATCAATGCCTACAACCGTGCCAATGGCAGGCAGCGTGCCGAATTGGAACGATGGATTAATGCCAAGACGTTCAATCGCGAGGTGAAGGTGTCCGAGGTCACGCGTCTCTACGACGAGATTGGCATCCGTCAGCTCTGCGAGGAGAAAATCAATTATTACTTCGACCTGGCGCATCAGACCCTTCGCGAGGTCAACGTCCCCGACGAACGCAAGCAGGCCCTCAGCGCCTACATGGACGAACTCCTCCACCGCAACAAATAACCACTGTGCCCGACGGTTCTCCCGTCGGGATGGAAATATGAATTACATCGACACCCACTGCCACCTCGACGGCGAAGAATTCGCAGCAGATCGCGACGCCGTCATCCAGCGAGCTCGCGAGGCTGGCTGTACGGCCGTCTTCCTGCCTGCCATTGATGTCGCGTCGTGCCACACCGTTCTCGACGTCTGCCGTCAGTATCCTGGCTTTTGTCGTCCCATGCTCGGTCTCCATCCCGAGGAAGTCCGTGCCGACTGGCGCGACCAGCTATTAGCTATTCGCAACACTCTCAAGGAGAGAATGTTCAACGTTCAACGTTCAATGTTCAATGTTCCCATCGCCATCGGCGAAGTCGGCCTCGACTATTATTGGAGCCGTGAGTTCGAGCATGAACAGCAGGAAGCCTTCGAGGAGCAGGTTCGCTGGGCTGTCGAGTTACAGCTGCCCTTGATGATTCACTGTCGCAAGGCACAAAACGAGATGGTTGCCATTATAAAGCGGTACGCGCACGACCTGCCCGGTGGCGTGTTCCATTGTTTCACGGGTAATGTCCAGGAGGCTCAGCAACTGCTGGAGTTCGACCGCTTTGTGTTGGGCATCGGTGGCGTACTGACGTTTAAGAAGAGTCACCTGCCCGAGACGCTGGCTGACGTCGTCCCCCTCGATCGTATCGTCCTTGAGACCGATGCCCCCTATATGGCTCCCGTTCCCCTTCGCGGACAGCGCAACGAACCCGCCTTCATCCGTCATGTTATCACGCGTCTGGCCGAGGCTTACGGTGTCACCGAAGAGGAAATCTGCCGCCAAACCAATGCCAACGTCGCCCGCGTCTTTAACGTTAATGGTTAAAATTCCCTAAACTATCAACTTTCAACTCTCAACTTTCAACTTTATTGACTATCTTTGCACCCGCAAATCGCAGGGAGAGGTGCTCGAGTGGTTGAAGAGGCACGCCTGGAAAGCGTGTAACCGGCAAAACTGGTTCGCAGGTTCGAATCCTGTTCTCTCCGCAGGATGAACAGGTTCAAAGCTCCGAGGAAAAACCTCGGGGCTTTGTTGTTCTCTCCGCGAAGCAAGAGAAAAGATTCAAAGCTCCGAGGAAAAACCTCGGGGCTTTGCTTTTGTAGACCTGAGGATCAATAAAGTTCCTGCCCCTGAAGATTGTAACGCTGGCCATTCTTGATGATAACGATACGGCCATTCTCCATCGTCTTCACAGTGCACTCGCGGCTGGGGGCTGCCTTCGCCGCCGTGACAGTGATGGCAGTGGTGGCAGAGGTATCAGGCACACGGACATACATATCGTAAACTCGGGCTCCTCCACCGGAGGCAGCATTCAACAGTTCAATGGTGCGAATCTGCTTGGCTACATCTTCACTGATGCCAGCCACTTCAATCATATCCCACTCCAACAGGGTGGTCTTCTTCAATTTGCCAGTAGAGTAGAATCCTGACTGACCATTGGCCAACGTCCACTTAATATTAAAGGTACGGTCACCAGTGAAGTGGAGGTTAATCTTCAGCTGCAGCACACCATCAGTCAGATGCCAACGAATACCACCATTGTTCTTGCCAATATCAAAACCGCCTTTGGTGCATCCGCCGGGAACACTTCCGTTGCTCTCTGTCTTCTCAGGATCGTAAGACGTAGTATTGCTGCTGCCAGGAATCATCTCCAGCACGCCCTGCAGGTCGACAGGCAGTGCGTCCCAAGCATCTTGGAAGTGATACCAGTCACCCGTAAGCACCTTGAAGGGCGTCACCAGAACAATGCTACCCGTAGTAGTGTAGGGCTTCACACCTTCTGCCTCATTACCTGTGGCGGTGAGCTTAAAGGTACAATTCGTCTGAGGCGTACCACTGATGGTCACCGTATGGCTGGCTGCATCGAATACGTAGGAAAGTCCTGCGCAGAGTCCCTCGACAACCACATCCGTAGCGACATCGTTCAGCTCGTAGACGATATCGGCAATTGCCTGCCCTTCGACAATCTCCTGTGAGGAGTTTGCCGTCTTGCACTTCACCTCAATCTTGTCAGGGATGACGTACGGGAATGGCACGCCGTCCAACTCGAAGGCTCCAAACTCAGGAGCATCATCATTATAAGGGATATAGATGTCATCTGCCGTGATATACTCGTTCAGTCCTTCGATATAAGAAAGACATTCTGCTTCCGTCATTTTACGAGCAGGAGTAAAGCCGATTACAGGCATGCCCTTATCCTTGAAGATGCTGCCGGGCTTCAGACGGGTAAAGTTATTGTTGGGCAACGAACCGTCGGGTTCACGGTCGGCCATGAAGTCAGCGACAGACAGTGACAAGAACTCGCCGCTGTGGTTTTGTGTCTCAGGAGTATAAGAACCACCGTCGGGCTTGTAGCTTTCCTTGATAGGACTGCAGCCGTCTATTTCAATCCATGAATTGTAGGTTGTGCCGGCAGTAGGATCCTGATAGCCGGCTTTGTCGGGCGACAGGAACTCGTGGTTACCAATCTTCCTGCCACTCTTCTCTGCCGTTGCGCCCCAACCAATACAGTTGTGGATATCCATCGTGCCATATTTGAACTCTGTGGGGAAGCGGTAGTTGTACTCATTGCCCCAGGCCACACAGTTGAAGATATACATGCCCTCATAGGCATTGTTCTGGTCGAAGCCTTTGTGCAGATTCTCGAAGGCTACACAGTTGGTCAGCACATGGGCACCCACCGAATGGTCGAAGTCGGCACCTCCGGCAGAACCACCGCCACCGAGTTTGAAACCATTGCCATTCTTACCCTCGCTGCCATTAGGCAGATATCCGGCATGCCATGCCCAGCAGTGGTCGATGACCACAGGATGATAGGTCATGTAGAGGTCCCAGTTGTCATCGGAGTTCGTCCACGCACGACAGCCATGAAACTCTGTGCCAGGACCCGGGAAGAGCTTGACGGCAAAGCCGTCGGCATCACCACCGTCATCACTACCGCTATACGACTTCAGGTCGGCATTCTCGTACGAGTCACAGTTAATCACCTTGTTATATCGGCAATAGCTGAAATTGGGGTTAAAGGCTGGTTTGCCACTGATGGGGAACGACTTGGTCTCCTCAATGGAGAAGTCCTTGAACATACCAATCTGCAGACCCGTGTCGTTATTCCAACGGAACGTACAACGCTCCACAATGTTGTAGGAGCCTTCTATCTTCATACCATTGTCCTTGGCATTCTGCAACACCAAGCCGTAGAAGGTCCAGTAGTTCGCCTCGTGGTTGACATAGATACAGCGCGACTGTTTGAATTCTATCTCTGACGAAGTATTCATGTTCGTGCCGTCGATGATCACCTTGCCAACGGCATCCTCCGGCCAGGCGCGCAGTTCACAGCGAAGGTCAGGATTGGTATTCAGTGCGGGAATCTTGATACGCTTGGTAATCATATAGGTACCCTCATGCACCAAGATACGGTCGCCAGGCTGCACGATTTCCATAGCCTTGTCGATGGTCAGCAACGGAGCTTCCACCGTACCCGCATTATTGTTGTCGCCATTAGTGGCTACATGGATATCATTAGCCGAAACGGGCATCACTGTCAACACCCCCACACACAGAAGGGCCGCTGTTTTCTTAAGTAGATGTAGTTTTTTCATCATTCGTAGTTTTTGTTTCTGCCTGCAAAAGTACATATTTCTTGTCTTTCGGAGGTTACTGGCGGGTTTGGAACTCCTGAGGGGTGACACCGGTGATGCGCTTGAAGGTGGTTTGGAAGTAGGTGCGGGAGGTGAAGCCGCAGTGTTCGGCAATGGTGTCGTTGTTCCATTCCGGATGGAGGGTGAGCTGGCGCTTGGCTTCCTCAATGCGCAGATGGGTGAGCCAAGGGTTAAAGAGTCCCTGACGGGTGGACTTGAGCCAAGCGGAAAGGAGATAGCGCGGCAAGTGCATATCGTCGGCAGCGGTCTGGATGGTGATGCCGCTGTGCAGGTGACCTCCACGCTTTATCCACCGGTCGACAGCGGCGGTGATGCGCTTCAGGTCCTGTTCGTGCAGTTCGCGGCTGTCGTCGCGGCCACTGGCAGCAGCCTGCTGCTCGTCCTCACGCATGGTCTGCTCGACCTGTTGCAGTGCATTCAGATGGTGACGGTCGAAACCGTAGCCGTAGAAATTGACGACGGTATAGCTGATGCAGAAGAAAATGGTGAGGGTATAGACGATGAGCAGTGGTCCTGACCAGAAGATGACCATCGGCGCGAAGACGGCGGAGAGGGAGAGCAGCATGGTGCTGTTGCGCATCCAGCGGATGATGCCGTGACGCTCGCGGTCGAAATAGTTGTCGAGTGCGAGGCGCACGCGGCGGAACTCGTGCCACAGCTGGCCGGTATAATGGAACTGCATGAGGGCATAGACCACGGCTGCGACCACCTCGGCATAGTAGAGGCGGGGAGTGACGTCGAGAATGGCGTGACCACCCGTGGGATTGGCTCCCAGGAGTATGACGACGACGACAAGATAACTGCTGGGGCCTACCAGCCAGTCGTGAAGGCGCAGCGACGACTGTCGCAGCAAATTGAGGATGGCAAGGCTGATGAGCCATGCCGAGGGCATGAAGAACAGCAGATTGACCAGTACGGCTGGCTCTACGCCCATCTGACGGAAATGCAGCGTGTATTGCAACAGGAACTGCACGGGCAACAGGGCGGTACCGGCCACCATGAACCAGCGCGAACGGTTGTACACCTGTCCCGCCTCGCCGTTCAGGGGGAGGATGAACACCAGCATCAGGGTGAGGAACCCCGTCAGCGTGATGGCAGCGAACTGGATATGCTCGATGGGTATCACGGCGCCGTTCTCGTTTTCGTTTTTTTCGTTTTCTGGGGACAAAATTACAAAAAAAGGCAAAAACTGGCAAGAAAGGTGTTAAATTTGTGTGAATTTTAACACCAGATTCTTGTTTTTTTGACACCATTGTGTGTTTTTTGACACCGAAATTAAATTTTAACATGTAATTTTGCAGTCGAAAATAAAAATTTAAGGATACGCAGAAAACTAAGGGTCAGCCATAGACCCCACCATTAAAAAAAATCGAAAAAGCCATGATTATTCAGAATTTGTACAACATCATCCTGCTGATAGCTGCAGCCGTGAATATAACCATGGGCTGTGCGCTGTTGGCGGGTAACTCCAGTTACGGCGACTATACGGTATACCGCCGATCGCGACTGCTGACGGCACTGACGTTCCTGATTTTTGCGGCAGGATTCATCGCCCACAGCCGGCTGGGATGGCGCGCCACATGGCCTGCAGGGGCCTCGGCACTGTCGGTGAGCTACTTCCACGCGGCAGCGGTGCTGTTCGGCTGGAGCCACATCTCGCTGCTGAACCCGAACTATCTGACGCGGCGCATCGTCGTGCGCGACATCGTGATCCTCGTGGTGGGCATCATCGCCTACTGGACGGCGGCAACCAGCTTTTCGCTTGTCACTTTCCACTGTTCGCTGTTGATATTCTTCCTCCATGCGCTATATGTGTCCTTTATTTTTTATCGTACGCTTGTACGCGTGCGCATGATGACAGGACGCCTGCCGCAGAGCGACGACAATGCCCGCTGGTGGACGGACGACAACCGCAAGATGGTGATGAGGTTCCAGCGCTCCATCCGCGTGAGCTGTCACCTGATCGTCATTTTCGGACTGGGCAGCATCGTGGTGACGACGGCATTCCCTAACGAGCAGGGGCCGTACATCATCCTAATGGCCCTCGGCATCGCGGTGTTCTGTTACATCTACTACGGCCTGACGAACTATGGTACGGTGATCGAGGCCGGCACCAACGCCACGGAGGATGTAGCCGAAGGAAAGATGAGCCACCAGCGCTTGGTATTAACACTCGCCCTGATGATGACCGCTCTGACGGCAGCGTCATTTGCCGCAAGGTAAGAATAGACAGATATTAAAATAGGAATAATAAATATCAGACAGTTATGAAGGAACTATATTTTGCTGACAAGGACCGTTACAGTAACGGCATGTTATATGAGCGCTGTGGGCGTTCGGGTGTTTTGCTGCCCAAGGTAAGCCTGGGCTTCTGGCACAATTTCGGCAGTGTGGACCCCTACGAGCGTAGTCGTGAGCTGACGCACTATGCCTTCGATCACGGCATCACGCACTTCGACCTTGCCAACAACTACGGCCCCGAGTACGGCTCTGCCGAAGAGACAATGGGTCGGCTGATGGACGAGGACTTCCGTCCGTATCGTGACGAACTCTTCATCTCGACGAAGGCCGGCTACGACATGTGGCCCGGCCCCTATGGCAACTGGGGTTCGCGGAAGTATCTCATGGCCTCGCTCGATCAGAGCCTGAAACGGATGCGGATAGACTATGTTGACCTGTTCTACAGCCATCGCTACGACCCCGAAACGCCCTTGGAGGAGACGCTGCAGGCACTGGTGGACATCGTGCGGGCCGGCAAGGCACTCTATGTGGGTATCTCCAATTGGCCGTTGGAGGCTACGCGCTTTGCTGCAAAATATCTGAAGGAACGTGACGTGCCCCTGCTGATCTATCAGGGCAAGCTGAACATGCTTGACCGCAAACCGCAGGAGGAGGGCATCCTGGACTTCTGTGCCGACGAGGGCATCGGATTTATCGCCTTCTCGCCATTGGCTCAGGGACTGCTCACCGACAGGTATCTCAACGGCATTCCGCAGGATTCACGCATGTCGAAGGGCAAGTTCCTGAAGGAAGAGATGCTGACGCCTGAACTGCTTGCCACGCTGCGCCGCTATCATGAAATGGCTCAGGGTCGCGGCGAGACGCTGGCAGAGATGGCCCTGGCATGGATTCTCCACCAAAGGGGCGTGACATCGGTGCTGGTGGGTGCCAGCAGTACGGCCCAGCTGGAAAAGAACCTACGTTGCGTGAAGGCATTGAGTTTTCAACAGTAGACTTCACGCAGCGTAGATTCTTCTCCAGATCATATCAATTCTTTCGGTCTTTTACCCAATAGCACCAACCGCGGGTCTTGCGGTCACTCTCGAACTTGTACTCTGGACGGCTGAGGAACTGACCAATCCTCACCAATGTACCGTCGTCAGGCTTGTAGGCTCCCTTGAAGGCGTCCTTCAGACGGGCGGAGAGGTCTTTCACCGAAAGCCAATAGCCGTTCTCGGGATGCTGCTTCGAGGTGCCCTCCGGTTTCTCAAACAACGACAGTAGCATCTCGCCGAGACCGTTTACCTGTTGGTAGCGCAAGTTATGCTGCATGAGTGCTGCTTCCTCTTCTTTCGTCAGGAAGTAGCGCTCACGCTGCTCTTCCACCTCATACTTCAGCTGGGCGTAGAGTTGCTCGTACTCCACGGGGGTCTCGAAGTCGATGTCGCCGTCAACGGTGACGCAGACAAACCGCCGGCTGCCCGTAGGATCGGTCAGCGGCATCGGTTCGTTGGTCGTACCGATGAACGAGGCATAGCGGCGGTGTGAGGAATATGCCGTGCCGTAGGGTGGTCGGTACTTGACATCACTGGTCGACACGAGGTATTTCAGGACGACCTGCTGACGCTGGGTAATCTTGTCAAACTCGTCAAGATTGATGAGTGCAAACGACGTCAGGCCGAGGTTCAGGTCGTGTTCGTTCTTGAAATTGATACGGTCGTTGTAGTATTCGCGCTGGTCCCACGGCAGCAGGATCCGACAGAAACTCGTCTTACCACAGCCCTGACGGCCTATTAATAATGGTACGAGTGCGTTGCCCGTCAGCTGACCCTTACCTTCCCACATGGCGACCATCGAACGCATCCAGATATGGAACAGGTGCGGCCAGTCCTCATAGTCCGTCTTCACACGGCGGGCGAGGGCCTCCACCCTGTCCTTGCCGTCCCATTTGGGCAGGTGTTCCAGAAAGTCGTCCATAGGGTAGTAGAGCGGGATGTCGTTGGAGTTGACGTAACGCATGATATCCTTGTCCCAACACTTGATGCCCTGCGACAAGGCATTGATGGTGATGGAGTTACGAGCCTCCGTCGTCAAGTCCCGGAAACCGAAGCCGTGACCCGTCCTGATGCGATATTCAGCCACGCCGCGCATCACGTTCTTCCTCAGGTCGTAGTTGCTGGTCAGGAAAATGTCTATCTTCATCATCAACAAGGTCTCCGCAGGGATGTTCTTCGTAGGACGTACCATGTTCTTTCGCTGGTAGTACTTCTTCTCGTGTTCCGGACGGTAGGCATTTTCGTAAATCTTCGTCACCACGTCAGGATATTTGCCGTATCTGAAACTCATCAGCGTCTGACGGCGACAGAAGGCCATGTCGAGACCTGTTTCACGGCAGTATTCCGCCGTACGGGTAACGATCAGGGTGTCTCTCTCTTCGGTATCATCAGGATAGATGGCGGTCACGTCATCGTAGGCTTTCGAGAGGTTGTATTCGTAGACCATGCACTGTGCCGCATAGCGGTTACGTCCCGGCACGATGTCGTCGGGCATCGGGTCTTGCGGAAGGATGGGCTTGAGAGCCTGTTCCAAGTCGGAAGTGTCGGTATAGAAGGGCTGTGCCATCGGGGCGTAGTAGAGGTCGGAATCGGCACCGAGGTAACAGGTACGTTCCAGACGGGGCTCCAACTTGTCGATGGTCACGCCGAGCTGGGCGTTATACACCATGCGGGCCTTCTCATAGAGATTCAAGTGGAAACGACGGATATCGTCATCGCCCTCTGGAAGTCCGCCACCAAACAGCTCGCCGCGGCACACCATCTTCACGCTTCGGCCGCTGGCTCCCACGAAGGCCAACAGCGTCTGCGGCATCATGGCGGCACCCTGACGGATGGATACGGCCTCGTCGTGATTCGTCAGGTTGTTCACCTCCAACAGCACTAGTCCCGTATAGGCCTTGCGCACCCGCTTTCGGTTACGGTTCTCCATGACCGAGGCGAAGCAGACGCGTGGCACCTTGTCGGTGAAGTTGTTGGCTCCCCAGACGCTACCGTCATCCTGACGTTTGAGTTCTGTATAGAGCGAGATGCCCATCACGTCCATCACGGCATCATGATATTCACACGACTGAATCAAACGGACAATCTCAGAAAGGTCTATCACTCTGAGTGTCTCCATGTTACGATAGTTCTTTACGATTGTTACCTTCGTCATATCTTTTGTTCCTATAATTTTTTATCTACGTGACACAACAATTGTTTTGCAAAGGTAATCATAATTTTAAAAACTACCAAACAAAATTGCAGAAAAATATACTAACTATTCATATTTTCTTGTAAACCACTGATTTTCTTTAAGTTAACATATGAATAGTGGCTATGAAGTATGGTTGGACTATTCATATTTTCGCCTTTCTTGTTGTGAAACAGCCCTTTCTTTACTAAACAGCAAAATTGTCACAGCATAGTTAATATATCGGTAACACTTTGTCACAACGGCAGTGACACTTTGTTACAATGGCAATTACAAAGTGTTACGATTTTATTTGCTATCGTGTAACTGGCTTGTTTTCAGTCATTTAATGTCATAATTTAGCCCGAAATATGACGTTTGAATGAATAAATATGAATGGTTGATTGTCAGATATGGAAAACATTCATAAATTAATCATCTGATTATAAGCAAGTTAACGGCTAATATGAATAAATGAATAGTTAATTAAAAAATTTATATGAAAAGATTTTTTAGTATCACATGTCCCATGTACCGCAACGACCAACCCGTCCGCATGCCCCTCGGTATCGCAAAGATATACTACGACATGCCCCAGCGCATTGCTCATCCGCTGAAGCAGCATCTCATCGACCATTTCAACCGTAAGCGCTACTACGAATACCACAGCGGCTACCGTCCCGTGCCACCCGACCACGAACAATACATCCGTCAGGCCATCCTCCGCTACGGCTGGACCGAACCCGTCGAGTTCAACGCCTACGTCGAGGATTACCTGTGGTAAACGACCTGCAAGGCCGCCGTGTGGCTCAGCCCGCTAAGGGTCTGTACATCGTGAACGGTAAAAAGGTAGTTATCAAGTAAAAGAGGGCTGTCTCCACAAGGGGGGCAGCTCTCTTTGCATCACACCGTCGGCCATTTAAGCCCTCAGCATCTCGTCATCCTCGTGCTGGCCGGGGATGTAGCCGAAGGAACCTGGATATCCATTGGGCTCTCTGCTTGCACACAGAATCTGCGTCATCTTGACGTCATACACCTGCATCTCAGGTTTCTTATAATCTTTTTTCATAATGATTTAATATTAAGGACTCTTTCCCCGAAAGGAAGTCCCCCTATACAGGGGGATTTAGAGGGTCTTTTATTTGACAATTATCTTCTTACCATTATTGATATACACACCTTTCTGAGCAGGCTTGCTGTCGAGGCGGCGGCCGTCCAGCGTATACCATGCATCGCTGTCGAAGCGGATTTCACCGGTCTTGGTGTCGATGGTTCCGATGGCTGTGACATCACCGTCAGCATTCACGAGGCGTACGGACATCCTTGAAGGCAGCGCCTCTTCAGCAGCACCTCTGCGTGGAGCACCACTAACAGGTGTGAACTTCAGGAACGCACGGAACGGAGCAATGCTTGCACCAGCCATCGCCTTCACGAAGTCGCCGGGGTTGACGGTATATGAGCCGCCTCCGTCGTAGTTCTGGGCTGCGAAGCCATAGACCGAGCCGAGGTCAGCATGTCCCTCTTCCCATTTGTGGTTATAATACACGCCCTGGAATGTCCAGGTGCCGACGGAGGTCTCATCCCATGGTGCATAGCCGGCATTGCCTGCTGCCGTCACCCCTCCGTTGAAAGTAATGGTCATCGCATCGCCCTTGCTCTTACCCTCAAGGATGTATGGCAAGAAGAGGTAGGGCGTGTTGGCTTCGAGATTACCTGTTACGCTGTTGCTGGGGTCATCCTCCCTCATCACCACCGTCCACGTAGGCTCAGTCGTCTTGTCGACGCCAGCAAACGTATAGACTTTTCCGTATGGTGAAATCTGTCCGTAGCTCACGGTGAAGGGCAGGCAGAGTGTTGCTGCCACGCCGCAGTAGAAGGTGCGTGTGTATTCGTAGTTGCCAGTGGCAAAAGTATTGTCAAAGCCTGTTGTCTCGTTGAGCACACCCACCATCTTTGCTGCATATCCGCTCCAGTTCTCAGCTTCCTTATAGGTTTTCAGTAGTTGGGCAGGCACAGCAATAGCAGTGAGGGCGTCGCAGTCATTGAATGGATCGTAACCAATTGTCGGCGGTGTGGTAGGAAGCACATAGACATATTCGAGCTTAGTGCAACTCTGAAAGGCATAATTGCCAATGCTCGTCACCGTAGAGGCGATGGAAGCGGAAGTCAGATTCGGGCATTGCTTGAATGCATTGCCGCATATACTCGTGACACCATCCCCAATGACGACGCTCGTAATGGACGAATAGTTGGCTTCTAACGTCCAAGGATGGGTAACCATGTTACTATTTCCGTTATTTACGTCAATATACAAGATGGTGTTATTAGTTCCCCCATAGTGATAGGTAATTGAGGTGTCGCCTGCCGTTATGGTTACTGCACCTGCATCAAAGGCTTGATTATCTTTACTGATCGTAAAGCTATTTCCACTAATTTCGTTACCATCTATCATATAAAAAAGCGTGGACTTAGAGGGGGTATAGGACAGCGAAACAGTACCCAAGTGGTAAGTTTTGCCATCGAAAGTACACGAGCTGCCCGTCGCAATGATATTATCACCCAAGCTCAATTCGCATACTTTGGTGCCGTCTGTGAAATTACGACCTCTTGGATTATGAGGATTTGTTGTATAGTAGCAGTTGGTACAACTGATGGACTTAAAAGAACAGTCAGTTGCTCTTTTCAGACCAATGGGATGGAAATCTGCGGTACCCGTATAAATACCCTTGCACAAACAATTGTTGATAACGAGATCCATTTTCCCATTATTATTGTACCATCCAAGTATTCCACCTGAAAAACTGCTGACCTTCGATATCTCTCCTCCGTAGATACAGTTGGTGATAGTCAGTTTGGTCGCGTTATCACCATGAGCTACAATACCTCCGGCATACCCGCTTCCTGCGACATTGGTGTTCACTACACAATTGTCTATAAGGCAATCGCCCCCTGAAGTTCTTGCCACCAGTCCGCTCGCGTAATTGCCTCCCGCCGTCACAGTTCCCGTGATAGTCAGATTCATGATAGTACCATCATTGAGGTAACGGAAAGCCCCTTCATTTCCTGTATCTGCAGAGAAATTGACAGTCATCGTTTTGCCATTTCCATCAAAGATACCTTTAAAGGATGTGGCTGACGTTGTCATCGTGGTAATCGGATCATTTGCCGTTCCGATATTGGCGCTTAGTTGCACATATTTGCCGTCGTAGTTGCCCACATTTGCGGCAAACGTATCCCACTGGGCCTTAGTGCTGATAACCAGGTTCACCATAATAGGAATGGCATTGCCGCGATGAATGCACCAGTTCTTATTGCCATCGTTCAGCGCTGCCACTAACGCTTCCGCAGTCATGCCGCTGGCATCTGAGCCTTGAGTAGCGTATCCATATGTATTGCCTATAATGGAGCTGTCTGTGTAGTAGCAGTTGGTGAGGGAGAGTGTATTGCTATTTTTGGTGCGACTGAAGGTTGGGCCTTGAACAGAGACCGCAGTTGGAGCAAAAAGCGAGTTGGTGATGTTGGTAGTGGTTTTGTCATAGCCCACAAATCCACCACAACCAAAGGTGCCTGTTCCCAATAATTGACCATCAAAAAGACAATTATTGATATTAAGCGTGCCATCTAAGTGATCTGAGACCAATCCACCGTACGTGCCGTCATTGCTCAAAGTACTATTTATGGTAACACTGATTTGACAGGCCTCAATGTTGGTGCTGCCACTAGAATATACACATAACCCAGCAGCAAACTTATAGCCCGTATTAATCGTGCCTGCCACCCTAAGGTTCTGGATGGTAGCGTTTTTGAGGTAAGCAAATGGCGCAGTATCTTTTGCTGTTGCAGTGTAGTTAAAGGTCAATGTGTGACCGCCACCGTCGAACGTGCCATTAAACGTTTTTGTACCGCTATACGAACCAACTATCGTGGTCACGGTGATGTCGGCAGTCAGCTTAAAATACTTACCGCTATAGTTGGTGCCACTAGCTACATTTGTTGCCAGCGTGTTCCAGTCATTAGCATTCGCAATAAGGATCGGGTCAGAAGCTGAGTTTCCGGATCCACTCCATGCACTTGCCCCCTGCCCCATCAAGAGCAGAGCGGCAACAAGAAATATGTATCTTTTAATCTTCATCATTCTACTATTTCTCAATCTTTTGTAGCATTATTTTGATTTTTTGTGGCAAAAGTACGAAAAACCGCCCATAGGTTTGTTCTCGTGGCGCACAATTTTGTTCTCGTGGCGCACAAGCAACGTTTTTTTACGCAAAATCTGCATTTCATTGGATTTTTTTGTAACTTTGCCCCATAAATGCAATGAATATGAAAAAACTTATCTTCATCTTTGCAGCGCTGATGGCGCTGGGCGCTTGTCAGGAAAAGAACCAGTCAACAACTGCTATGCCATCGGATGCCGACAGCATCTACACCTATCAGTATATCAAGATGCACTTCGTGAAGGAGCCGGAACGCTGCCTGGGACTCATCGACACTGCCGAGATGAAGGGTACGATGACCGTCGATAGCTGTAACATGATGCGCGGCTATGTGTACAACACGGGGTTGCACGATCGTAAACAGGGCAGACACTACATGCGGCTGGTGCTGGACCGCGAAGGAATTGACAAGACGAGTGACGTCTACCTGTCGACACTCGACGGCTACACCACGATCTGTATGTCGGAGGGAAAGAGCGAAGAGACGCTGAATGCAGCACTGGAGGGCATCGAACTGGCCCGCCAGCTCGGCTTTAAGCGACAGGAGGCATCCTTCTACGCCACAGCAGGCTCGGCTATGGAGTTGCAGCGTCCTGGTTCGGGCGAGGCGTATTTGAGGAAAGCTATCAACATCATTAAGAGCCTGGATGATGCTGGTGCCCAGCCCAAGGCGTCGTACTATATGAGTCTGCTGGCCCAAAGGCTTGGCGAAAATAAAAAATATGCAGAAGGGGCACAGGTGTGCCGCGAGCGACTGGCCTTTATTGACGAGATGGAGCAGAAGGGTATCAAGATGCCAGCAGGCTACTACGAGAAACAGCGGGGCGGTGCCTACTGCGTGCTGGCCTGCTGCGAGGCGGAACTGGGAAACATGGACGAGGCGCGACGTGCTGCCGAGAACTACGAGAAGACGGCATACGCCATGACACCCACAGGACAGTTCAACATTCTGCCTTACTACGTCAAGACGGGCAACAAGGCGCGTGTAGAGCAACTCAGCGAGCGACGGGAGGACTTCATGAGGCAACAAGGTGACACCATCAGCATGCTTTATCGCACGTTGTTCATCAATAAGGCCAATCTATATAAGGCATTAGGTGACTATCGTCAAGCCTTCGAGGCCACCACGCGGGCCTCTATCATCCAGGACAGCATCACGGCCCGTGAGCGCGATAGCAAGGCTGAAGAGTATGAGGTGAAGTTCAAGACACAAGAGGCCGAGATGGCTCTGAAGGAGAAAGAAACCACAGAGCGTATACACCTTATTATTATCATATCGTTTGCCGCTATCCTGCTGCTGGGCGCACTCGCCTTGTGGCGCATCATCTTGGACAGACGCCAGCTGAACAAACGCAACCGTGACCTGTACGACACTATACAACAAATGCAGGAGAAGGAGAATGAGGCTGAAAAAATGCTGGAAGAGACGCCTATGACAGCACTATCGGGCAACCAACAGCTGTATCAGCGCATTGTGAGCACCATGAAGGAGCAGAAGCCCTATACCGACAGCAACATGAACCGCGACAGTATGGCCCAACTGCTGGGTACCAACTACAATCTGCTGGCTGATGCCATACGAGAATGTGCCAACGGACAGTCGATCGGTGACTTTATAGATGAGTGGCGACTGCGCCACGCCGCAAAACTGCTGGCTGAAACAGAAGACTCAATAGGTCTGGTTATGTATGCCAGCGGATTTGTCAGCCGCAGCCACTTCAACACGCTGTTCCGCAAACGCTACAAACTGACACCTACTGAATATAGGAAGATTTCGAAAGGCTGACGCAGTGCATCGTCATCGAAGGATGTCGGCAGGACGCTCGGCAAACGTGGTGGCACCATGTACCGCAACGACCAACCCGTCCGCATGCCCCTCGGCATCGCAAAGATATACTACGACATGCCCCAGCGCATTGCTCATCCGCTGAAGCAGCATCTCATCGACCATTTCAACCGTAAGCGCTACTACGAATACCACAGCGGCTACCGTCCCGTGCCACCCGACCACGAACAATACATCCGTCAGGCCATCCTCCGCTACGGCTGGACCGAACCCGTCGAGTTCAACGCCTACGTCGAGGATTACCTGTGGTAAACGACCTGCAAGGCCGCCGTGTGGCTCAGCCCGCTAAGGGTCTGTACATCGTGAACGGTAAAAAGGTAGTTATCAAGTAAAAGAGGGCTGTCTCCACAAGGGGGGCAGCTCTCTTTGCATCACACCGTCGGCCATTTTAAGCCCTCAGCATCTTGTCATCCTCGTGCTGGCTGGGGATGTAGCCGAAGGGACCTGGATATCTATTGGGTTCGCTTGTACACAGAAACTGCGTCATCTTGACGTCATACACCTGCATCTCTGGTTTCTTATAATCTTTTTTCATAATGATTTAATATTAAGGACTCTTTCCCCGAAAGGAAGTCCCCCTATACAGGGGGATTTAGAGGGTCTTTTATTTGACAATTATCTTCTTACCATTATTAATATACATACCCTTTACTGAAGGTTTGCCATTGAGGCGGCGGCCGTCCAGCGTGTACCATGCTTCGCTGTCGAAGCGGATTTCACCGGTCTTGGTGTCGATGGTTCCGATGGCTGTGACATCACCGTCAGCATTTACGAGGCGTACGGACATCCTTGAAGGCAGCGCCTCTTCAGCAGTACCTCTGCGTGGAGCATTACTAACAGGAGCGGTGTACTTCAGATAAGCACGGAACGGAGCAATGCTTGCACCAGCCATCGCCTTCACGAAGTCGCCGGGGTTGACGGTATATGAGCTGCCGTCGTAGTTCTGGGCTGCGAAACCATATACTGAGCCAATCTCGCCTGTGTTGTGTGTGCCGTCCCATTGGCGTGACTCGTAGGTTCCGATAAGGTTCCACTTGCCACCAGTTACAACAGGGTCATTCACTTCAACGTTCGAAGGATTGAACGACAATGCGGTACCGTTGAAGCTTACCTCACCCGTAGCCGCAGGCATAAACATATACGGTGTGTTGGCTGTGAGTGAAGCCACTGTATTCGTTGTCATCGTCACCGTCCAAGGACTTGTCGTCTTGTCGATAGACGTAAAGGTGTAGTAGGTACCCTCGCTCTTTGGTGTATAGTCAAACGGCAGGCAAACCGTCGATGCAACATTCTCTGTGAATGTACGCTTGTAAGTGAACGTAGCACTTTGAGCATAACTCATCTTGCTGATTATGTCGCTGTTGTCATTACCATCTTCGAGCGGTGTGCTAACCACGACGCGACGCACTTGGTTGAACGGATTAGCACCCAAAGTAGTAACACTCGTCGGAATAGTGATGGTAGCACCAGTACAAAAAGCAAAGGCATTATCGCCAATAGTCGTCAGTGTTGATGGCAGGCTGACGGTTTTGACGTTGCCATAAACGTTCATCTCCGTCGCGCGGCAGAAGGCGTTGGCTGCCACAGTGCTGACGCCCTCGCCAATAGTGATGGTATTAATGTAGTTGGCACTAGAGAACCAAGGATAATCACCCGCGTTAGCCTCTTTCATGGCAACAGGAGTCTGCACATTCTCTGTCGGGCTGATAGTCAGTGTACCGTCGTGGAATGCCCAAGTCAGCTCATTATTGTCGCCCCAAGTGCCATTAGCATCAGGAGCAACAATCTTGAACGTTTTCCATTTGCTGCCGTCATAATTACCTTGGCCAACAATCTCCACCATGCACTCATCGCCAATTGCAGACTTCTCTGGGATAGGATCACCATTAGCCATTTTCACGCTGCCGAATGTGTAATCCGTACCCAGTGTCAGGGTATTGTCGCCGTCCTTGACTATGATACCCATCTTGGTGGCATAACTTCGACCATCTGAAGTATTTACATATTCAAACTTGTAGCTAATATTATCAAAAGGATTATTCGGACCTTCCAACGTCTGATTAGGCACGGTAATATCGCATGCTGCGATGCTCTTAAACAGCGTCACCGTCAAGTCGAGACCGGCGTAGGTCATGCTGTAGTCCGAAACGAATTTGAGAGTCATAACGTTGCTCGAACTGGTGACAGGTTCGATGTCTTTCTTGGTGCTGCCGATGCCACCCATTGCGTCAATCAGTTTGGTGCTATTGGTCGTGCTACCATTATAGACGGTCAGTTTGTCAGAACTTTCCGTTGTGATGCCTCCAGAGAGCTGCAGTACATATCCAGTGGGGGCGGTCATCACGAGGGTGCCTTCGTAGTAATTGCTGTAGGTGCCGCTTACGCCGCCATCGTCATACACTTTGAATGATTGTACGCCTGAAGGAATAGTGAGTTCATTATAATTATTATTCGTGGTAGGCATGTTGATGTATAGACCGCCATCTGCAGTCAAATTGTCGGTGAATGTCGGGGTTATAGTAACGTCGCTACCAGGCATAGTAAAGGTAACGGTATTATCGAGCGGACCATCCCATGTCACAGCGACGGGATTGCTTCCTGCATCTGTTACGCTGATGCCACTTAGCAGGTAGCCGCTTGCAGGCGTAGCCGTCAAGGTGACGGTTTCGTTAACTTTGGCCGAAGTGGGGCTTGCCGTGACGCTGCCACCTTCAGCAGGATTAATGACATTGACATTATACTCCGTGTTGGGATTAACGACCGTCACCGTCAGGTCGAGACCTGCTTCTTCGTAAAAGTTGTTAGTATAGAAGTAAATCGTCATGACGTTGCCCTTACTGGTGACAGGGACAATGTCTGTCTCGGTGTCGCTAGAGGTGCTTCTCACTTCGTTGAGCAGCTTTGAACCGTTTTCTTTGCTGCCGTCATAGACGGTCAGATAATCATAGGCATCCGTCGTGATCTTGCCTGATAATCGCAGCAAATAGTTCTCGGGAGCAGTCAGCACGAGGGTTCCGGTGCAGTTTTGACTGTGGTCGTTGTCCTTGCCGCCATCATCATACACCTTGAACGATTCTACACCCGCGGGGATTTCAACTATCTGATCCCCAGTGACAGGCATGTTGACGGAGAGGTCGGTCATGTCGTCGGTAAACGTTGGAGTAACTGTGGCTACCGAGCCGGGCATAGTAAAGGTGGCGGTATTGTCATACCATTTGCCACCCGTCACGGCGACGGGATTGCTGCTGGCATCTGTCACGCTGATGCCGCTGAGCAAATAGCCGTTCTCTGGAGTAGCTGTCAAGGTCACGACGTCATTTGCCTTGGCAGTAGTTGCGTTCTCACCACCGACACTGGCTGAGATACTGCCGCCAGTGGCGGAACCTAAACCATTGATTGTGTAATCCGTACTGGTGCTAACGACTGTTACTGTCAGGTCGAGACCAGCATATTCGTAAAAATTGTTAGTTTCGAAGTAAATCGTCATGACGTTGCCCTTGCTGGTGGCCATGGGGATGTCTGTCTTTGTGTTGCTTTCACTACAACTAAATGCGTCAATCAGTTTATCATCGTTGGCTTTTGTGCCGTTATAGACGGTCAGTTTTTCATTGTTATAATCTAACGTGACACTGCCAGATAGCTGCAGCACATAGCCTTCGGGAGCAGTCAGCACAAGAGTGCCGGTACAGTTTTGGCTATAGTTGCCATCCTTGCCGCCATCATCATACACCTTGAACGATTCTACACCCGCGGGGATTTCAACTATCTGATCCCCAGTGACAGGCATGTTGATGTATAGACCGCCAGCAACAGTCAAATTGTCGGAGAACGTCGGAGTAACTGTGGCTACCGAGCCGGGCATAGTAAAGGTGGCGGTATTGTCATACCATTTGCCACCCGTCACGGCGACGGGATTGCTGCTGGCATCTGTCACGCTGATGCCGCTAAGCACGTAAGTGTTGTCTGGCGTAGCCGTCAGAGTGATGGTTTCGTTTACTTTGGCAGAGGTGGGGTTTGCCGTGACGCTACCACCCTCGGCGGTATTGATGGTAACATTGTAATCCGCGTTGGGGTTGAAGACCATCACCGTCAAGTCAAGGCCATCGTAGATTCCGCTACCGTCAGAAGAAAATTTGATCGTCATGACGTTGGCCGAACTGATAATGGTGCCGATGGAGGTCTTCACGCCTTGACTAGAGCTACTCTTCTCGTTGAGCAGTGTCGTACCGCTGGCTTCGTTATTGTCATAGACAGTCAGCTTGTCCCAGTTTGTCTCCGTATAGATGTCACCCGAAAGCTGGATCACATAGTTTTCGGGGGCAGTCAATACGAGGATGCCGGTGCAGTTGGTGCTGTATTGTCCGCCCTTGCCGCCGTTGTCATACACCTTGAAGGTGCCTTTACCATCAGTGATGTCCTGGGTTGTGATTTCCAGCGAGTTCGTGACAGTACCTGTACCTGAAGGCATGTTCACATAATAATGTCCCGCAGTACCCACGGCAATGGCAGGGTCCTCTGCGAGATTCACATCATCAGCCCACGCCGTCATGGTCGTGAGCACCAATAATAGTAGCGCAAAACTCATGCGCTGCCATGCAGTCATAAAAACATGTTTAGTAAATCTTCTTTCCATAAATTAATGTGTCGTTGTTGTTATTTAATAATTAACGTTTATAGGCTGCAAAGTTACGAAGAATTTGCAAAAGAGTGTCACCTTACACGTTTAAATAGTGTTAATGGTCGCATTTTCCGGAAAAAAATTTTTTTGCGTCGGGGAATCACAGTTACTATGTTTGCAACTGGAAAAGTTACCAATGAGCGCTGAACATGCGCTGGAGAAGGTTTCGTTCTGATGACAACGACGAACCTCTCTGCTATGCTCCGAGAACCCTCCTTGTCATC
>Ga0256404_1000616_pt1 | contig 92371 bp, 86 predicted proteins | sample RumenRJG_01DNA_FD_185990 | JGI IMG/M metagenome (GOLD analysis project Ga0256404, IMG submission 185990) | Bovine rumen microbial communities from Lethbridge, Alberta, Canada - RJG_01 | ecosystem: Host-associated > Mammals > Digestive system > Stomach > Rumen | place: Canada: Alberta | collected... | reverse complement strand
CTTCAAAGCGAAGATGATAAAGCGCTGATATCTATTTCTGATCAAGGACCTGGTATTCCGGAAGATGAAATAGAAAAGGTTACTGAAAAATTTTATCGCGCCTCTAATTCTGTATATGGAACCGGTATTGGATTATCTATCTCAAAAGAGATTATGGAGGCGCACCATGGTTCGATGCAAATATCGAGCAAATTAGGTCACGGAACAACTGTTTATTTGTCATTACCTTTATTACGGAGCATTTGATAATAATGAGTAAATTTAGAACATCTATCGGAGGGCAGGCTGTAATGGAAGGGATTGCTATGCGCGGTCCTGATATGACATGCCTATCTGTTCGTCGTCCAGACGGGACGATTCAACAAGAGGTTTCTCCTTCCAAAAAGAATCCCTTTGATCGTTATCCGATTTTACGCGGTATCGCATCGATGGTGATAGCGCTTGAATCGGGTTATACTTTTCTATTGCATTCCTCAGATATTGCCTTCCCTGACCAAGAAGAAGACAAACTGGACAAGTGGTTGAATGAACATTTTGGAGAGAATAATAAAGTTATCAACTATGGTGTAGCCTTGTTAGCCGGATTAATGTCGATTGGATTGTTTATGTTTCTTCCGACGTTTATTACTGGCATTATCGCCAAAGTTATTCCTGGGTTAGATGTTTATAAAACGTTTATAGAAAGCATTTTGAAAATTGCTATTTTTATTATTTATATTTATTCAGCTTCCAGAATGGATGAGATAGCGCGTGTGTTTAAATATCATGGCGCAGAGCACAAAACAATTTTTTGCTATGAAAATGGTGAGGAGTTGACTGTAGAAAACGTTCGGAAACAAGGACGCTTTCATCCTAGATGTGGGACAAGTTTCACTTTCATTACTTTGCTTATCAGCATTTTGCTCTTTTCTTTTATTCCTTGGAATTCTACTTTGAGTAGGATTTTTTATAAACTACTCTGCTTACCCTTAATAATGGGAATATCTTATGAGTTTATTAGATATGCAGGACGTCATGATAATACACTTTCTAGACTTCTTTCCTTCCCTGGTCTTTTAGTCCAACGTCTTACAGTTTTTGAGCCTGAGGATGATATGATTGAAGTTGCTATAAATGCCATGAAAGCGGTTATACCTGAGGATCCCGAAAAGGACAAAATCTAATGGCTTCATATAAAGACATGGTAAGAATACGTAATGAATATATGAACTCATCATCTCTTTCGGATCATGAGTTCAATTTGATTTACGGAAAGGTTACCGGTAATCATTTTAACCCTGTTGACGCTGAGGAAACATCAGACAATAACCTAACGCAAATTGTTCGGTTGTTAAATCAAAGAATGGCTGGAGAACCTATTCAGTATATTCTTGGTACGTGGCCTTTTTTGGACATCGAACTTATCGTTGATGAACGAGCTCTTATTCCACGGCCTGAAACAGAATTATTGGCACTTGAGACGATAAAGCGTTCACTTATATTCCACAATTCAACTATTATCGATCTTTGTTCCGGTTCCGGGGCTATCGCATTTGCTATAGAGGACAAAGTTGCTGGAAGCGATATTATTGCTGTTGAGTACTCTAGTAAAGCCTGCAGCCTTATTAATGATAATAAAGCCAGACTAAAGTCTAATGTAAAAGTAGTTGAAGAAGACGTTTTCTCATATATTCCATCGCTTGAAGATTTTTCTTGTGATATTTTTGTGTGTAATCCACCCTATGTGACTGAAGCTGAATATAAAAGCAATTACGAAGAATTAAAATATGAACCTCGTGATGCTTTCATTGCTTCTGAAAATGGATGTTATTTCTACAACAGATTAACTCCCCTTTGCTTTCCTAAACTAAGACTCGGGGGCTTTCTACTTTATGAAATCGGTGATGAACAAAAGAAAGCCGTTCAAGAGATTATGGTTAAATGGGGATATGACAATATACAGACCATGAAGGATATTGAGGGTCATGACCGAGTAATTATTGGTAAAAAACCATATTGATTTCTTGGTATATAATGATACAATTACTAATAGCACAGGGGCGCTTCGGCTGAGATGGACGTTTGTCCTGTCCCTTTGAACCTGTCGGGTAATTCCGTCGTAGGAAGTGCATTCCAGACACACCCCGTCAGTGGGTGTTTTTTTGTAGGAGGAAAAATGAGCAATAATTCATCAAAAACAAAAGTCCTTGTAGAAGGCGCACTGCTGATAGCGATTTCTGCTGTCTTATCAATTTGGCCAAAGTTTAAATTCTTGCCTTATGGCGGTTCGATAACTGTGTGTTCTATGTTACCTATAATACTGTTTTCTTATAGGAGAGGTATAAAATGGGGCCTTCTGGCTGGGCTGGCATTTGCATTGATTCAGACAATTACCGGTTTTACCAGTTCAGGAACAGGTTTTGTTCCGTTTGTATTCGAGCTTTTGTTCGACTATCTGGTCGCTTTTACAGTTCTAGGATTAGGAGGTATGTTTAGAGGGAAGTTAGGATCTTCAAAGAAAGAGTTTGTAATTGGAACTGTCGTTGCGATAATGCTCAGGTATTTATCTCACTTTATTTCCGGTTATGTAGTTTGGGGAGAATATGCTGAGTGGTTTTTCGGAGAAGTTGGACCTTGGGGACAGAATATTCTTAATACAATGTCGGGTAACGCATTAAGTGCGTTCTACAGTCTTGTTTATAATGGGACGTATATGATTCCTGAACTGATTATAACTACTATAGTTGCAGCAATCATTTTCCCCTATGTTGATTTCAAAGAATAAACTGGGTTGAAGAAAGGGCACCTATATCACATAGGTGCCCTTTTGTTGTGGAGCGGGTGATGGGAATCGAACCCACGTATTCAGCTTGGGAAGCTGATGTTCTGCCATTGAACTACACCCGCACTAGGACAAATTATATATAATGAAAGATCAAAATTCAAGATATCTTTTCCATTTGACGCCCGTACGACATTGTTCCTATAATTATATAAATAACCTCATCGAAAGATAAAAATGCTGTATCTAAATCAAAAAATAGTATTTAATCAACTCCCCTCAGCTATAACTACATATTATAGGGATATCGACGGTCTTACTCTAAAGGTGGGGCTTTATTTTCTGATACATGAAGAAGTAGATGAGAAACAGGCGTTACTTGATCTATCAATCCCGGAATCTGTTTTCAATAGAGCTGTTTTATTCTGGAAAGAAAAACAGTTTGTTGTAGAAAAAGATACCGAACTGGTAAATGAAAACAATCAGCCATCTAGGTTAGATCATGATAAGATGGCAGACATGGTCATGCTTGACCCCGAAATAGCCACCTTGCTTCAAGAGTCTCAACAGATATTAGGAAAGGAATTGAGTCTGAGCGAAAGCAGGATTCTCCTTGAAATCTATGAGAATTACCTTCCTTCCGTTTATGCAGTATTGAATATTGAGTCATATTGGATGTTACGCAAAGAAAGAAAAAAGGTTCTTACTGAGACACTCTATACTGCAAAAGAATGGAATAATTTAGGCATTAGAACAGAAGCGGAGTATGATAAACAAATTCATTTAATGGAGCAATGTGACGAATACATCAGTAAAATAGCTGAAGTTACTGGAATCGACAGAAAAGATTTGACTAGAAAACAATGCAAGGTAATTCAGTCATGGTTATTGGATTTCGGATATGATGAGTCTTTTGTTTCTGAAGTTATGCTAAGAAAAAATGACGCAAATATCGCTTATATTAACTCTGTATTAAAAGATTGGAATAAAAAAGGAATTAAAAATATATCGGAAACGCGCGACAGGCCTATGAATATCGAGTCAAACAATTCCAGTGGTGCATTTTCTCCCCTGTTCACTTCTATTCTTAATAAAAATAAGGACGACCCGGATCAATGAGCTATTCTGAAAAAGCAAATAATTATGCAAATTTAATACTTGAACGTCGTAGAGAAGCAAATGCTCAAGCAACATTGAAAAAGAGACAAGAAATAGCTGTAAAGTGTAACAACTATACAGACTTGGAAACGTATCGGAGAGAATTGAATATACGTAAATTAAAAGCTTCTCTACAAGGTGATAAAGTAGGTTTGGAGCAAATATCAAAAGAATTACAAGGAATTTCTAATGAAATCAAAACAACCCTTGCTAATCATGGCTATAGCATTAAAGATTTAGATGATATTCATACTTGCTATCTGTGTGGCGACACAGGTATTACAAAAGATGGGTCTGTTTGTGTTTGTAAAAACAATCTTATGAGGGAATATGAACTAGATCACATTCAGAAAGTATCTCCCCTTTCATTGTCCTCTTTTGAATCTTTTGATCTATCGTATTACTCTCATAACAGAATAAATGGTTTCATTCCTTATGATGTGATGAAAGGAAACCTAAAAGACTGTGTTGAGTTTAGTAAACGATTTCCGTGCTCAGATAATTTGCTGTTGATGGGTAATACTGGACTTGGTAAAACACATTTGGCGCTTTCTATTGCCAATGAGGTTTTAAAAAAGGGGTATGAAGTCGTCTACTGTTCTTGTTCCAATATTTTACAGATTATTGATGAGGAAAGAACTGAAAACAGATACTCTTCTACTCTGACTTCACTTAAGAGATGTGATCTGTTGATCCTTGATGATCTTGGCAGCGAGTATATAAATGCATACTATACTTCTATGCTTTACGATATCTTAAATAGTAGGATATCAGAGCAGTTATCAACAGTAATCACAACTAACTTCAATGATTATGAAAAGCTCAAAGCGAGATACGGAGACAAAATTGCCTCAAGGTTGATTGGATGTTTTAAGGTTTTGCCTTGTATAGGTGACGATATTCGGATAAATAGAGTTTAATGTTAATAAATGCTAAACCGGTTTATACATCAAAAAAGAGACACAATTGTGTCTCTTTTTCATTAACCACCAAGATAAGCTTTTTTAACAAGTTGATTGTTAGATAGTATTGCTGCGGAATCTTCAATAACGATTCTCCCACTTTCTAGAACGTAACCACGATCTGCAATGGATAAAGCCATTTGAGCATTTTGCTCAACAAGGAGAATAGTTGTACCAGATTCGTGTAGATCTTTGATAATCTCAAAAACTTCCTGTACAAGTATTGGGGCCAAACCCATGGAAGGTTCATCAAGCATCATAAGTTTTGGTTTTGACATTAAAGCTCGTCCCATAGCGAGCATTTGCTGTTCACCACCTGATAAAGTGCCTGCTATTTGCTTATACCTCTCTTTAAGACGCGGAAATAAACTATATACTTTTTCCAAAGAGTCCGGTATCGAGCTTTTTGGTTGAGTATATGCACCCATCTCGAGGTTCTCCAACACCGAAAGCTGAGAAAAGATCCTTCTTCCTTCAGGAACATGAGCTAACCCATATTCAGAGATTCTATGTGCGGGAAATCTGGAGATATCATTACCATTAAAAGTAATTGAACCTGTTTGAGACCTCATAATTCCGGAAATAGTTTTCAAGGTAGTAGACTTCCCTGCACCATTTGCTCCAATAAGAGTGACGATCTCCCCTTCATCAACATGAAAAGACACATCATAAAGTGCATGAATGGAATTGTAGTAAGCGTTGATATGATCGACCTTTAATACTTCCTTCACTTTATACTACCTCTTTCTTCCCCAGATATGCCTCAATAACAAGAGGGTCATTCTTTATTTGATCTGGGTCGCCTTTTGCTATTATTTTTCCGAAATTCATGACACAGATTCCTTCACAAATACCCATAACAAGATTCATGTCGTGTTCAATCAAAACAATAGCAATATTGAACTCATCTCTGATTCTTAGAATATTATCCATCAGTTCAGCAGTTTCATGAGGGTTCATCCCTGCAGCAGGCTCATCTAATAGAAGCACTTTTGGTTTAGTTGCCAGAGCCCTTATTATTTCAAGCCTTCGCTGTGCACCATAAGGAAGGCTTCCAGCTTGAGAATCCGCAAGATTGTCTAAATCAAAGAATGATAACAGTTCATGCGCCTTTTCTTCTGCATAATTCTCTTCTTTATTGTAACTCTTTGAATGAAGCAGAGATGTTAGCAAGTTTTCTTTAATATGATTATGCATCCCTACTTTAACGTTATCCAGAACTGACAGGTTGGAAAACAGTCTGATATTCTGAAATGTTCTAGCAATACCAAGTTGGCTAACTTGATGTGTAGATTTTCCCGCAGTACTGAAGCCGTTTACCATTATGTTTCCACGCGTGGGCTGGTACACATTTGTAAGCAGATTAAACACCGTAGTCTTTCCGGCGCCGTTTGGACCAATTAAACCAGCAATTTCTGTTGCTCCTATAGTGAGAGAAAAATCGTCAACTGCTGTTAGACCGCCAAAATCGATACCTAAATGATAAGCCTCTAGAACCGGTATACTGTTGATATCTCTTTCAGGAATATAAGCTCCGCTGGGATATTCTACTAAGTTAGATCCCTTCCTATTATCTTTCATCAGGTATCCTCCGTTGATTTTCTTTTAAACACATTAACCAACAGTCTCTTCGGATTAAGCGTTCTTATAATTCCGTCAAACATTGGAGAAGAGTTGAAAAGCATTATTACAATCAGCATTAAGGAATATATAAGCATTCTGTAATCATCAAGCCCTCGCAAAGCCTCCGGCAAGACTTTAAGTATGACGGCAGCTATTACAGAGCCTCTGATGGACCCCATTCCTCCTAAAACAACTATCAACAAAAATTCGATAGAAAGGTTATAGTCAAACGTAGTTGCTTTTATATTGGCAAAATTGTGGCCATATAGTGTTCCAGCTGCGCCAGCGAAAAAAGCTGCCAATACAAAAACAGATAGTTTGTGTTTAATAATATCTATTCCACATGATTCAGCGGCAATTTTATTATCACGAATTGCCTGGATTGCTCTTCCATATCGAGATTTTTTCAAATGCATAATCAGTATTATCGTGACAAAATCAAGAATAAAAGCGTATGGAAGAAGAGAACGTGTTTTAAGATAAATGGTACTGGTATCAAGGCCTCTGGCACCACCTGTAATTTTTAGGTTTGTTATGATGCTTTTAATTATCTCGCCGCATGCTAAAGTAACGATAGCAAGATAATCACCATCAAGCCTAAGTGCAGGAAGGCCAACTATGAAGCCAAATAAAGAAGCGATCAACCCTCCGAATAACATACTTATAGGTAAACGTATTGCCAAAGGTAACAGCGGGAACGTGTTATTAAGAAATATTGACAGCAAGCAACCAGAAAACAAACCGACCGACATAAAACTTGCATGCCCTAAAGACAGTTCTCCTAACATCCCAACAACTAAATTTAGAGAAACTGCCATGACTATATGGCAGGAAAGTGAAATCATTATATTTGTTAACTGCCTGCTAGCGTTACCAGAATAGATTTGAAACGCTACTATACAATAACAGATAGTAAGTAGAATTACAGTTAAGGTGTTTGAAGAGAGAGTGCGTATTTTATTTTTTTTCATCATACTTTCTCCCTTCTCTTTTTACCAAGCAAGCCTGCCGGCTTGATTATCAATACAAGAATAAGGACCGTAAATACAATAGCATCGGCTAATGTGGTTGAAATATAAGCTTTGGACATCTGCTCAATGATACCAAGAAGAAGGCCGCCGAGCATTGCACCTGGTATAGAGCCAATTCCGCCAAATACTGCAGCGGTAAAGGCCTTAATCCCAGGCATAGAGCCTGTAGTAGGCCTGATAAACATATATACGCTTCCGTAGAATATGCTGGCCACTGCTGCAAGTGCACTACCTATGGCAAAGGTTATAGTAATAGTCTTGTTAACATCGATACCCATCAATTGGGCAGCTTCCCTGTCTTCAGAAACAGCTCTCATGGCGGTACCGATTTTCGTTTTATTTACGAAAACATGCAGTACAGTCATTACGACAGAAGTTACGAGTAAAGACATAATAGATTTACCGTCTACAAGTATCTCCCCGATCTGAAGGTTAGGAAAGTTGATTACGTTAGGGTATCCCAATTGTTCACTGCCAAAAAACAATAAAGCTAAATTTTGTAATAGATAACTGACTCCAATTGCAGTAATCAGAACCGCAAGCGGAGGAGCGTTTCTTAATGGGCGATAAGCAAGTAATTCAATGGTAATACCTAAAAGAGAACAAATAATGATAGAAAAAAGCGCCCCTATAATTGGTGGCACGCCAAAAGACCTTGTAAGCCAAATACAGGAATACGCTCCAACCATGATAATGTCACCATGGGCAAAATTAAGCATTTTAGCAATACCATATACCATGGTATATCCTAAAGCGATAAGTGCGTATATGCTCCCCAGGCTCAATCCGCTGATCAATGTTTGTAATAACTGATTCATTAATCCTCCAAGTATTCAAGCATAATATCCACCTGTTTCCAGGTGGATATTATGTAATTTGAGGGAATTATCCAAGATAAAGAGAAGCAACACCGTCTTTGATAATCATGGCTTTTGCATCTTTTTCAGTATCTCCGTTTTCGATCCAGGTCATTGTTCCAGTTACGCCAGTAACAGTTAAATCAGTCATAAGCGAAGCGAGATATTCACCAGAGCAATCAGCAGGATCAGTAATCCCAGCTTTTTCCAAAAGGGCTTTGATAACATAAACAGCATCATAAGCGTCAGCTGCAAACTGGTCAGGAGCTGCATTGTAATCAGCTTTGTATTTTGATACAAAATTCTGAACTTTAGGATCTGGGTCATCTGCCGCAAAGGGAGTCAGTTCCAGAACATTGTCTGCTATAGTAACATCGTTTTCAACTTTGGTAAGAATTCCATCGAGTCCGTCGCAACCAAAGTATAAAGTATCTTCCGGAAGCTTACCTTTAGCTTGTGAAAGGAAGGTAGAAGCCTCTGCAGCATAAATCGGAATAAAGACGAGTTTCACACCACTAGCGTTGATAGCACTAACCTGTGTAGAGAAGTCCGTAGAAGTATTGATATCAAACGTTTGTACTTCAACAACTGCGAGTCCGAGATCATTAGCGCGATCTATAAATGATTCATATAGACCTATAGAGTAGTCAAGATCACTCTGATACAACACGGCGACTTCAGTGGCAAGATTATGTTCTACAATATAGTCAGCGCTAAACTTACCCTGTGAACTATCTTTAAAACAAACACGGAAAGCTTTATCGTTATTCTTAATACAATCATCATTAGATGCAGATGGAGAAATCAAGAAGATATCATCTTCTGCAGAAGCAAGTGAGACACTCGCCATTTCACCAGACATTGTTGTACCGATGGAAATATTCATTCCGTTATCGAGCAATTTGCCATATGCAGCAACAGCGCTATCAGGATCACCTTGGGAGTCCTGCATATCTAGAACGACTTTCATGCCGTTAATTCCACCTGCTGCATTGATCTCATCAACAGCAACTTGCGCTCCATTCCTAACTGAAAGTCCGTAGTTTGCATAGTCACCTGTTAATGCTCCAATACCGCCAATACGAAGAACTTTAGAAGATTCAGATTGATCAGAACCGGACGGTTCATCCTGATTTCCTGCTCCACAAGAAGTCAGGAGCGTGGCAACTACTAACATCATTGCCAATAAAGACATAAGTTTTTTCATCATTTTTCCTCCATTATTAATTCCCCAGTTGAAAATACCCGGGGCGCTACGCCTCGGGTATTGTGTTCTATAGAACTACTCTATCCTTAGCTTCGCACCATAAATCTATCCGCTACGATTAGGAGCAGAATAATGATTACAAGTACGAGTGCAGAATAGATCATCCAAGATTCTCCTGTGAATTTTTCATTATTATCAACACTTTAAAGCGCATTGTCAAGGGCTCTGAATCATTTCTACAAATTCGTGAACAAACAACAAATACAGTAGTTGATAAATATGCAAATTCCACAAATAAAAATTACATGTTTTCTTTGCTCTTCATTAAGAGATAAGCATTTATGAAGCCATCTAAGTCACCATCCATCACGGCAGTAACATTACCCGTTTCAAAATTGGTTCGATGATCTTTTACCATTGTGTATGGCATAAATACATAACTTCGTATCTGGCTGCCCCACCCGATGTCCATCTGTACACCTTTGATATCTTCAATTTTTTCAAGATGTTCTCTCTCTTTGATCTCGACCAGTTTGGCTTTCAACATTTGCATACAAACTTCGCGATTCTGATATTGGCTACGTTCTACCTGACACGATACCACGATTCCTGTTGGAATATGTGTCAAACGGACAGCAGAGGACGTTTTATTGACTTTTTGCCCACCTTTACCACTAGCTCTGTATACATCCATTTGAATGTCTTCGTCTCTTATATCAACATTAACGTCTTTTCCAATTTCTGGCATAACCTCAACAGATGCAAATGAGGTTTGTCTTCTTCCGGATGCATCAAATGGTGAAATTCGCACGAGCCTATGTACACCATTTTCGCTTCTTAGATAACCATATGCATTTTCACCGGAAATTAAAATCGAAACCGATTTAATTCCAGCTTCATCTCCATCTAACCAGTCAAGGATTTTCACAGAAAACTTATGACGTTCCGCCCATCTTGAGTACATCCTGTAAATCATTTGTCCCCAATCTTGTGCTTCAGTTCCTCCAGCTCCAGCATGAATCGTCAAAATAGCGTTGTTTCTGTCATATTCACCTGAAAGCATGAAATCCATTCTAACTTTATTGAGAGTATCTTCATAGTCTGTCAAAATAGAGTCTAATTCTTCCACCAAGGACTCATCATCTGTTTCCTCAATTATGGAGATCATTGCTTCGCAATCATCCGCTTTTCTTTCGAGTTCCTCACGTTTTGTAATCCTGCTTTTGAGAGAGGACTGTTTGGCAAAAACTTCTTTACTTTTATTGGAATCATTCCAAAAATCAGGGGCAGCAACCAGATCATCAATTTTTTTTAGTTCTTCCTTGATAGAAGCAACGTCTATTGACATGATTATTTCTTGAGCCGATTCTCTAGCATTTTGAAATCTTGTTTTGTATTCATCCAATAGTACCATTTATTTAAACAACTCCTAACTAAAGTGACATGAGAATTATATCTAAGATTTAGTCATGTGAAAAGTGGTTTTATATATAATAATCATGTTAGAATATACTGAAAAGAAAAAAGAAAGGTTGCTACTTAATGTTTGAAGGTGAGCGTTGTCCTTACTGCAACAAGCAATTCTTAAAGGATGAAGATATCGTAGTTTGTCCTATTTGCGGTACTCCTCATCATAGGGAATGCTATAAGATTCATAATCATTGCTTCAACGAATCGAACCATGGATCATTTGAGTGGAAATCATCTCATCAAGTGACAAAAGATTCTGAAGATTTGAAATCTAAAGTCGAATCACTAAATACACACTCAATATGTCCTGTATGTGGTACTAATAACGATATACAAGCTAAGTATTGTAGTAAGTGCGGCACTTTATTGCCGTTGAATAAACCTACAAATCAATTATTTGAATCAGTTCCTTTACAGGTTCAGCAAGTCAGTACAAATGAAAGAATCGATGGTATTCCAATAAGAGATTGGCTGGTATACCTTGGTCCCACCTCAGTTTCACACATAAGGACTTATTTAAATCAGAACAATAAAAACTCTATTTGGGGTTTTGCAATTGGGGCTCTCTTGTTCCCTGTTTTGTATTTTCTCTACTATCGAGTGTGGGGCTTATCTGCTGTTATTCTTATTGTGGATATAATATGTAATGCACCAACTATTCTTTTGCAGGTTAACACCTCTTATGTGCCATTTCCGGGAATGACCTCTGGCGAGTTTGTGACTTTAGCGAATATCCTGTCATATGTATATCTGATTTTTGTTTTTTTGATCTCACTTTTTGCTAAAACAATTGTTAGAAAAAATTCTGTTAAAGCTATAAAAAGAATACGAAGATCATGTAATAACGAAAATGATTATTCCATTCTTTTATCCAGAAAAGCCTGTCCCAACAAATATGTAATGGGCTGTTTGCTATTTATCTATGTCCTATATCTCTTATCCATTATATTTTTATAATATGAATTAAGAACTAACATGCTCGTATGTTGTGAAAAGGCTTGACAAACAGATTGTTTACTAATAGAATTAATTGATGTCGTTTGACATATATTATCCTTGCTCACTTATGTGAGCCGGAAGTCCAAAAGGAGGTAAAATAATCATGCAGGCAAGTTATGAAACCATTATGGTTTTGAACACATCACTTGATGAAGAAGCAAGCAATGCTCTTGTCGCAAGATTCACAGATCTGATTAACGCTAATGGTAAAGTCGAATCTGTTGAACCCTGGGGAAAGCGTCGTCTTGCTTACGAAATCAATGATGAAAAAGAAGGAAACTATTATCTCATTACTTTTGAAGCAGAGACTAGTTTCATTTCTGAGCTTAATCGTTTGTATGCAATTACAGACGGATTACTGCGCACGATCGTTGTTCGTAAAGATCAGTAACTGAAGGAGTCTTTTCATGCTTAATCAAGTTTCTTTAATGGGGCGTCTTACTGCTGATCCAGAGTTGAGACATACCCCAAATGACATCGCTGTTACCACGTTTACCTTAGCTGTAAATCGTTCTTATGTTAAACAGGGAGCCGAAAGGCAGGCTGATTTTATTGATGTTGTTGCTTGGAGAAGCACAGCCGAGTTCATTTGCCGTTATTTTAAAAAAGGTCAAATGATGGCGGTTACTGGGTCAATTCAAACTAGGAATTATACTGATAAAGAAGGTAAGAATCGTAAGGCATTCGAGGTAGTTGCCGATAATGTGTATTTTACTGAAAGCCGTAACGCTTCTCAGGGCACATCAACTTACAACGCCCCGTCTGTATATGATGAAGATTCAGCATCTGAAAAGCCTGCATATTCTGCAGGAAACCCGGATGATTTTACTATTATTTCCAACGATGAAGACCTTCCATTTTAACCAAGTGAAATAAGGAGATAAAAATGGAAAACAATGAGAATGCGGTAGTCCAGACTTCTGAAGTTGCCGAAACAGCTGAAAGATCCAATGATAGAACTGAGAGATCAGAACGTCCTCAGCGTCCTGCAAATCGTCAGCGTCGTCGTAAAGTCTGCACTTTCTGCACAGAGAGAGATGCTGTTATTGACTATAAGAATCCTGCTCAACTCAGAAAGTTCATTTCCGAAAGAGGCAAGATTCTTCCCAGAAGAATGACAGGTACATGTGCTCGTCATCAGCGCCAGTTAACCACAGCTATTAAGCGCGCTAGACAAGTTGCTCTTCTCCCCTATGTAAGCGATTAATCAATAAAAAAGAGAGAACCTTAAAAGGTTCTCTTTTTTTTAACGAGAAACAAATGTTAGATGTTTATCAGCAAAATCAACCTCAATAGATTGAACTGAAAAAGTGCTTTCCAACAGTATGTCTGTTATCTTATCTTCTATTTCTCTTCGAATTGTTTGTCTCAGGTCTCTTGCTCCATGCTCAGTACAATCTGAAATCTCAATAATATGCTGAAGTACCATTTCTGAGTAAGAAAGAAAGATATTTCTATTTAAAAGGATTTTGGAAATATCTTCCATCATTAAACCGGCAATACGTTTGAGACTATCATTATCCAGCGGGTTGAATACAATTATTTCATCTATTCTAGCCATGAATTCCGGACGTAAAAACTCTTTAAGAGCTTTAAGAGATTTGTCCCGGGAATTACTCTCCAGTGATTGTCCAAAACCTGCCAAACCGCCATTGATATTAGATCCGGCATTACTCGTCATGATAATGATTGTGTGAGTAAAATCTACTGTCCTACCCTGAGAATCAGAGATTTTTCCATCATCTAACACCTGCAGGAGAATGTTCATTACATCAGGATGAGCTTTTTCTATTTCGTCAAATAATACGACACTATATGGCCTTCTTCTGACTTTTTCAGTTAACTGACCTGCTTCGTCGTATCCTACATATCCAGGAGGAGAACCGATCAGTTTACTCACGGTGTGTTTCTCCATATATTCTGACATATCAATTCTGATTATAGGGTCTACTTTATCGAACAAAACGGAACCAATAGTTTTAGCAAGCTCAGTCTTCCCTACTCCAGTAGGTCCAACAAAAACAAACGACGCCGGCCGCTCATGACCATTGAGACCGAGTCTGGTCCGTTTAATAGCTTTCACTACCTTTGAAACAGCCTCATCTTGACCTATTATCCGTGATTTCAGTTCATCCTGAAGATGAAGGATTTGAGATAAATCATCGGACTTGATTTGTGTAGAAGGAATTCCAGTCCAAAGTTCTATAACATAACTGACATGATCAAGAGTAACGGCGACATTGTCATAATCAGTTTGAATAGAATTCATTTTGTCTTGAAGTTGTATTAACTCGCTTTTAAGGTTTGCTATTTTTTCATAGTCAGGATTCGCTTCGTTATTAGATTGTTCAATTATTTCATTTGTCTCATTATATGAATCGGATAGTTTTTGATATTGTTTAATAATATCAGACTCTAGTGCAGCACAAGTGCACGCTTCATCCAGTAAGTCTATCGCTTTATCAGGTAAAAAACGATCATTTATATATCTTTCAGATAAATCCACCATTCGATGAAGTGTGTCATTATCTACTTTCACATGATGAAAATCTTCATAGTAGCTTTTGATGCCTTCCAACATTTCATAACATTCTTCAATGGAAGGCTCTTCGACTTTTACAGGCTGAAAACGGCGTTCTAAAGCTTGATCTTTTTCAATATATTTGCGGTATTCAGCAAATGTAGTCGCACCAATTACTTGTATTTCACCACGTGAAAGAGCAGGTTTGAGAATATTGGAAGCGCTCATAGCACCATCTGCATCTCCCGCACCTGTTAGATTATGGACTTCATCAATAAAAAGAATGATATTGCCGGATTGAACGACCTCGTTGATCAATCCTTTAACTCTGCTTTCAAACTGTCCTCTAAACTGGGTACCAGCAACTAGAGCAGTCAGATCAAGTAAATATACTTGCTTGTTCTTAAGTTTTTCAGGAACATTTCCAGAAGCTATTTGTAAAGCGATTCCTTCTGCGATTGCAGTTTTACCAACTCCCGCTTCTCCAATTAGACATGGATTATTCTTTTGCCTACGGCACAGAATCTGAACCGTGCGTGCTATTTCTTTGTTTCTGCCTATAATCCTGTCCAGTTTTCCTTCAGAAGCTTTTTTTGTAAGATTCTCACAATAGGTATTTAGATATTTCAGTTTAGGATCTTTGTTAGGTTTAACAGATTTTTCAGTTTTGGGTGCACTCTCATTTCCTGATTGAGTAGTATTATTCCCAAATATATTTCCGAGAATAGAAGGAAATGTTGGAGTACCTCCTTGTTCGAAGCCATCTTCATCCTGAGGGGATAAAAAACCCATCTGGTCTGAAAATGCTTCAATATCGTCGTCTGTTATTCCGAATTTTTTCAGAATATCATCGACTGGTTTCATCCCCAATTCTTTAGCACAAACGAGGCATAATCCCTCGTTTGTTGTTTTATCACCTTCTACTTTTGTAATAAACATCACAGCCGGACGTTGCTTACATCTGGAACATAACATATAACCACCTACACATAAAAAGGATTTAATTTATATAAAGGGCTAAATAAACTAGATTCCATCAAAAGGTCTAAAGGTATCACGGAGTTGTTATACTTCAAAATGATAGAGATAGCCATAGAAATCAGATATATAAGAAGCAATCCGATGATAATACCTAATGCGCCTCCCAAAACTCTGTTTATGAAGCCTAATACAGGAATTTCATTGGTGTGCAGCAAAAGATTTTGAAGAGAAGAAAGAATCACTATTCCGAGGATAAATACAAATAAAAATAAAATTAACTGTATCCCACTAAGAATGGTATTCTCCATATTTTCTGAGACAATTGTTTGAGAAAGTGCATTAATATCATCGTCAAATGTATGTTTTGAGAGATAACTGGAGATTGCCTCCCCTAATATACCTTCATCAAACGTTGAGATTAGGCCGTCTTTAAAATTCGCTAGTTTCTCCGCAACTTTAGTGATCAATCTTTCCTCTATATATAAATCATATATTGAAGATGCGTACCGATCACTTACGTAACCAGCGATCAAAACAGAGCCTATTATTTTGAATAGACTAATAACAGAATACAAAAAGCCCTTTGCATAATGAATAAAGAATTCAACAAGAATAATTATCACAAATATGACATCGAAGATATTGACTTCTAATGAGGACAAGAACTCATTCATCTGAATTATCTCCTCCCGGGGCCACAGACTCTGTGAGCTTAACTGCATATTGCGCTTCTATGACTACTGGTCCACCCCATTCATAAATAGAATAAGCTGATGTGCTGCAGGGGTATATACGTTTTAGTGACCCTTGAGTAGTATAAACATCGACCTCACCCCTGGAAAGCACGTAGATTTCATCACTATCAACCCAAATATCATGTATCTCCTTGTGATAATCAACATGAGCTGTCATATTCATTTTTTTGTTTAATACCTCAAATGAATTGATTTCGGATCTCATGTTATCGCCGAATGCTAATATAACATTATTTCCTTCTTGGTGAGAAATATTCAAAAGCTGTCTTCCGTTGTAATTGTACTCTGCCTGTAATGTGCCTGTGCCGTCTGATTTTACCAGAAGTGCTCGTGTGTCCATCAAAAGTGCAAGGGTATCTCCATCATAGATAGCATCAACATACAAGCCTTCAAAATTGAATGAGTTAACTTCTTTCTGGGTAGAGAGATTAATCAGGGTAACAACAGTGATAATCCTTCCCCCACTTCCCTTCATGGAAAATACAGCAACATTATCATCGGATTCAGATGGAATAACGCTAATAGGAAAGCCATCTGTTCCATACCAAGTGAACCGCTTGGAAGTGTCCTTATTATAAACGTGTAATTCAGAAGTGTATTCATCTCCTCTTGTAAGAATACAATACTTACCGCTTGTATTAACGCAGGCAGATGAAATTTCGAATTCAGTGTTTCCAGAGAAAAGCAGATAGGATCTATTATATACCCTATAGCTTTTGCCAGATTGGCTATATACAAGAATCCTATTTGAATTTGAGGCGAGCTCAGCATTGGTTAATCCGTGATATGAGGATTGAATCAGAGAACCACTGCCTTTTGCTGTTGTTAACATGCTTTGGGATAACAAAGCCATACATGAATCTGCCGGGCGTATCATTTTTACGTTATCATCCAGCAATAAAGGATAATTTCCCGAAGCAAAAAAAGAATTGATGCTATCCTTCATATCTTTCGATGAGATCTCAGAATAAGAAGTAACAGCAATATATATCGTAGTCACAAAAAGGACAAAACAGAGTACAATAATAATTCTTTTCCGCCTTATTTTTCCTAATCGCTGTTTTCGGGCAGTTGTAATTTCGTCCAACCTGGAAGCCAATTTTAATAATACACCTCCTTAAGATAGAGTGCATAAGCTGGTAGTGTTGGCAATTTGTTGTCGCGTGGTTTTCCTTTTAGATAATCCTGGATATCCGATAGTTTCAACTTGCTAGCACCACACCGAACAACTGCACCGGCAATTATACGTGCCATATTATATAAAAAGCCATCAGCATATATGGAAAGAATGAGTATATCACTATTTTTTTCATGCTTGATTGAAATGTCATATACTTCTCGTATCTTATCTTGTATGTCGCTTTTGGAAGAACAGAAGGAAGTGAAATCATGCTTCCCAATAAATAAAGAAGCTACTTTTTCCATAGTATCGAAATCCAATTTCCCTCTGATATGAAAAGCTCGTCCTTCCCAAAACGGAGGTAAATATTCACCGTTGTAGATAAGATATTCATATCTTTTACCCAGGCTTGAGTAACGAGCATGAAAATCCGAAGAAACAGGAACAAGCCTATAAGCTCGTATATCGTAAGGTAATGAATGATTCAAGCGCTCTAAAAAAGAATGCTCATCAATTATATAATCAGCAAAAAAGCTTATACAAAACTGAAATGCGTGCACTCCGGAGTCCAACCTGGAACAGAGTTTGATATCTGTAGGGCCGCCTAAAATGTCAAACAGCGTATTCTGTAAAACTTCCTGAATAGTCAGAGCGTTGTTCTGTATTTGTGTTCCATGGTAATTCGAACCCATGAAAGAAATAGTTAACAGATAGTTATACATTCAAAAAATGATCCGCCAAAAGAAAGATAACAAGGATTATGATGGAAACTAAACAGGCATAGTAATCCCTGTTCTTAAACGTTAACTCATGAAGACGAGTTCTATTTTCACCCGCATTATAACATCTGCATTCCATAGCCAAAGCCAATTCGTCAGCCCTTCTGAATGCAGAAATGAATAAAGGAATAAGAATGGGGCTTAATGCCTTTATTCGCTGAATGAAGTTCCCGGATTCCATGTCAGCGCCACGTGATTTTTGTGCAGCAATAGTTTTGTCTGTCTCATTCAATAAAGTCGGAATAAATCTAAGGGCAATCGTCATCATCATAGCTAGTTCATGAACAGGAAAACCTATTTTCAACAAAGGCTTTCCAAGTGATTCAATTGCATTCGTTAATTGTATTGGAGTTGTTGTATATGTTAATAACGAAGACCCTGCTAAAAGAGTTATTATTCTTAAAGAAAGCATATAAGCAAAAATAATACCTCGATCAGTAATTTCCAGTTTCCCTATTGAAATAAGTGGTTCACCAGCCACGAAAAAAATATTCAATATACTTGTAAAAAGAATAACTGGTAATAATGGCTTAACGCTTGTAAGAAGCAATTTGATTGGAATTCCCACTAACTTGTAAAGAAACAAAACAGTGATAAATATGATTGTCATTACAAGAGGTGAATTAATCAAAAAAAGAACCACAATAAACAGAAAGGAAATTACAAGTTTTAATCTTGGATCCAAACGATGGACAAGAGACGATCCGTTTATATATTGTCCCAGAGTAATATCTCTCATGCCTTCACCCCCGCCTGTATTGCGTTAACTATCGCGTCTGTAGCTTTATCAATATCGTAAATAGAGGTGTCAACATCAAAGCCATTATGTTTCATTAACAATAGGATTTCTGTTACTCCGGGAATGTTTAAACCCAATTGATGTAGTGTCTCTGCTTGAGAGAACACATTATCTACAGTATCGAAGCAATATAATTGGCTCTGGTTCATAACAAGGACTTTGTCACTATATAAGGCGACATCATCCATGGAGTGTGAAACAAATATTACAATATTGTTCTCCTTTTTATGATACTGGTTAATCAACTCTAACAGTTCTCTTCTTCCTCTGGGATCTAACCCTGCGGTAGGTTCATCCAACACGAGAATTTTAGGCTTCATTGCAAGAATACCAGCAATTGCGACCCTGCGTTTTTGACCACCAGACAGATCAAAAGGAGATTTGTTCAAGACATCAGAGGAAATACTCAAATACGAACAAGCTTCATTAATGCGTTCATTGATTTCCTGATCGGTTAGTCCCATATTTTTGGGACCAAAAGCTATATCTTTATAAACAGTCTCCTCAAATAATTGATATTCGGGATACTGCATCACAAGCCCTACCATAAATCTGGTTTTAAGTATTTGTTCAGTACTTTTCCATATGTCACACCCATCAATGATAACTTCTCCTTGCGTAGGCTTGAGGAGTCCGTTTAGCATTTGTATTAAAGTCGACTTTCCACTTCCAGTATGACCGATTACACCAATAAATTGTCCTTCATCAATAGATAAAGAAACATTTTTAACGGCTGTTTTTTCGTCCGGCATACCCTTTTGATAAGTAAAAGAAACGTTATTAAGTTCAATAAAACTCATTTTTCGTTCCTCCCCGTATAATCAGAAAGACAACGAATAAATTCTTCGGGAATAATTGGCATAGTATCAAAAACAATGCCTCTACTACGAAGAGCAAGAGAAAGACGCGTAGAAATAGGAACATCCAGACCCAATTGAACCATCTTGTCATAGTTATAAAACACTTTATGAGGGGTATCATCCATAACCAGACTTCCTTCGGAGAGAACAATGATTCTATCAGATTGAGCTGCCTCTTCCATAAAATGGGTGATCAAAACTACGGTGATTCCCCGTTCTTTATTCAGTTTTTTTATAACATTCATTACAAGCTGCCGCCCAACAGGATCAAGCATAGCTGTGGGTTCATCAAGAACGATACACCTTGGTTGCATAGCAAGGACACCTGCAATAGCGACGCGTTGCTTTTGACCACCAGATAATTTATATGGAGCGTCAAAACGATGTTTCTCCAGACCAACAGCAGCTATTGCATTTGATACCCTGCTTTCAATTTCTTGTTGTGGCAGACCTAAATTCTCTGGTGCGAAAGCAACGTCTTCTTCAACAATAGTAGCAACGATCTGGTTATCAGGGTTTTGGAATACCATACCAATGGTTTTGCGAATGTCAAACAGTTTACCTTCATCTTTTGTATTCATTCCGTCAACAAAAATGTCGCCATCAAAAGGAAGAAGAATACCGTTCAACAGTTTTGCAAATGTAGACTTCCCTGAACCATTGTATCCGAGTACAGCTACAAATTCGCCATCCGCGATATCTGCAGATACAGAATCCAGCACATAAGGTGCGTCCTCACCATAACGGAAAGAAACATTTTTTAAAGAAATAATGTTATTCAAATCAACCCTCGTTAATCAGTAATGTAGTATTGCCGCAAGGCAAGGCCAATCCAGTTGATGATACACAGAGCCCTATTTCTTCAGATTTAATCTTGTATGAGTTTTGAGAAAAAAACGAACTCAGTAAGTAACCAACGGCTGAGGCGGAGACACCGGTAGTATAAGTGTTAATTGCAATGAATAGAGGATCGGGCGAAAGAACTTTCACACATTCTTGTACGAAATCATATAGGTCATTCTCCAGCTTCCAGATTTCTCCAGAGGGACCACGTCCGTAACTAGGCGGATCCATAATCAATGCATCATAATGATTTCCCCTTCGATACTCACGCTGAACAAACTTTTTGCAGTCATCTACGATCCATCTGACATGTGAATTCTGCAATCCGGAGAGCGCAGAATTCTTTTTCGCCTGCATTACCATACCTTTGCTTGCATCAACATGACAAACTGACGCTCCAGCTTTTAAACATGCTAGTGTAGCAATTCCGGTATATCCAAATAGATTTAATACTTTTATCGGTCTATGTGCATTAGATATTAAAGACATATATACTGACCAATTGGCTGCTTGCTCAGGAAATACACCTGTATGCTTGAAATTGGTAGGAGATACTAAAAAATGGAGATCTTTCCAGGATATCGTCCATTCTTTTGGAACAGAATTAATATATTCCCATCTCCCCCCTCCGGAACTAGATCTATGATAAACGGCATCAGCCTTATCCCAGTATATGCTATTGCGTGGTGTATTCCATATTACCTGAGGATCTGGCCTAACAAGGATTGTATTCCCCCATCTTTCTAGTCGCTTGCCCTTAGTAGCATCGATGAGCTCATATTCTTCCCAATTCAATGCTGGTCTCATGTTCACCTCATTATTATTTAGTCGTCAAACAATGTACTTTGAAGAGGACGATCATATGGTAAAGGTTTTCCCAAATGCTCGTACGCTAGAGGAGTAACACACCTTCCCCTTGCAGTTCGTGTTAAAAAACCTTTTTGCATAAGGTAAGGTTCACAAACATCTTCCAATGTAACAGCATCTTCTCCAAGCATTGCAGCAAGAGTTTCAAGTCCAACAGGTCCTCCGGCATAATGATCAATAACCGCGCTAAGCAATCTGCGATCAAGTCCGTCAAGTCCTAATGAGTCAATACCCATTTTGTTTAGAGCATTTTCTGTAATTTCGGTTGTGAGTACACCGTCTCCTAAAACATCAGCATAGTCTCTAACACGTTTTAACAACCTGTTTGCAATACGCGGAGTCCCTCGCGATCTTCTTGCAATCTCCATTACAACAGAATCGTTTTCTATTGGAACGTTTAGTATAGAAGCTGAACGGGAAACTATGGTAGCCAGTTCTTCCGGTGTGTAAAGATCTAGCTTTAGCAGCATTCCAAAGCGATCTCTTAAGGGCGACGATAATCTTCCTGATCGTGTCGTTGCCCCGACCAGAGTAAATTTCTTGAGGTCTATACGTATAGATCTTGCGGCAGGTCCTTTTCCAATAATTATATCTAAAGCAAAATCCTCAAGTGCAGGGTAAAGAACTTCTTCTACGGCTTTAGATAAACGATGAATTTCATCAATGAACAAAACATCTCCCGGGGCTAAACTTGTAAGTAATGCAGCCAAATCCCCAGGTTTTTCTATGGCTGGACCTGATGTTATCCTGATATTTACTCCCATTTCTCGCGCAATAATCTGAGCGAGTGTCGTTTTGCCTAATCCAGGCGGGCCGTAAAGCAGAATATGATCCAATGTATCATTTCGAGCTTTTGCAGCCTCCATATATACGGCCAAGTTTTCTTTTACCTGTTGCTGACCGATAAAATCAGATAGTAATAAAGGCCTTAAACTGTTGGACGTATCATAATCTTCCGGTTCAAGTGTAGGCTCTATTATTCTGTCATCAAAATAGTCATTCATATCTCATTATTTCCTTGAAGCCAATAATCGTAATGCGTTGGTTATAAGCTCTTCCGAGCTCATGCCTGTATCCAATGAAGATAGTGCTTTTGATGCTTCGGAGTTGCTAAAACCAAGAGATACAAGAGCTTCTAAAGCTTCTCCGATACTTGAAGAAGACTTAGTAGAAACAATACTTGTTCCTTCGCCAATGTTGAGCCCTACTACTTTATCCTTTAGTTCTACAACGATACGCTGGGCGATCCTACTACCTACTCCGGGGCAGGATGTAAGAGCGGTTGAATCGCTACTACCGATGAGAAGAATTAACCTGTCTGGAATATATGTAGATAGTATTGAAAACGCCAATTTCGGTCCTACACCATTTACAGTACATAACAGTTTAAACAGATCGCGTTCTTCTTCAGTGGAAAAACCATCTAATTCTACAGCATTTTCTTTTACAGAAAAAACTGTGTAAAGAAATACTTCCTTACCTAGTTCAGGGAGATTGGACAAAGTATTTGCGGAACAAAAAACATAATATCCTACTCCGTTGCACACTACTACAGCACCGGAAGACTCTTTTTCTGCAAGAATTCCCTGTAATGAATAAATCATTTAATAAACCTCTGCCTTTATATTTTAGATAGAACTGATCTGGTAGTATGTGCATGACATATCGCAACAGCTAGAGCATCAGCAGTATCATCCGGTTTTGGTACTTCTTTAAGACCGAGCAAGTATTTGGTAAGTTCCATTACCTGTTTTTTTTCTGCTTTTCCGTATCCGGTAACGGATAGTTTAATCTCATTCGGAGTGTATTCATATACAGGCAAACCGAACTGAGAAGCGCATAAAAGAATCACTCCCCTCGCTTCCCCAACTCCAATACCAGTCGTTTTGTTATTTGTGAAATAAAGTTTTTCAATAGCTAAAACTTCAGGATGAGTTCTATTAACCACATAGTTCAAATCATCATATATTTTCTCGAGTCTTTTTTCGAAGGACATATTTGGTTCTGTTGTAATTGCGCCATATGCAGCTACATGAAATGAACCATAATTGTCATAGTCTATAACGCCATACCCAACTATTGCATAACCAGGATCAATTCCTAAAATTCGCATATTACACCACCTTAATCTTATTGATTATATCACAGGGATATATGATGGTAAACCAAGCAATGCGCATGCAAAATAAAACATAATTGCACAAATAAAGAAGTTCCGTTATCTTGTAATAACGAAACTTCCGGAATATGGTGGGGACAACAGGACTCGAACCTGTGACCCCCTGCTTGTAAGGCAGGTGCTCTACCAGCTGAGCTATACCCCCATATTATAATTTTGGAGCGGGTTACGAGGCTCGAACTCGCTACCTCCACCTTGGCAAGGTGGCGCTCTACCAGATGAGCTAAACCCGCAAGTGGTGGGCGCTACAGGACTCGAACCTGCGACCTCCTGCGTGTGAAGCAGGCGCTCTAACCAGCTGAGCTAAGCTCCCAACAGTCGAACAAAATAGATTTTACCTAAAAAGATGTAGTTTGTCAACCTCACACAACATCTTTCATTTCACAAGATTTCGTAATTCTGAAGAAGCAAAATTATATTTTTTGTTGCAGAAATGACATACTATCTCAGTGTTGTCCTGTTCATCTGCTAACTTATAGAGTTCCTCTTTTCCTAAACTTATTAATACTTCTTCCATTTTGCTTCGGCTGCATGTACATCTATATTCCACAGAAGAGTGATCTAATTCCTCAAAAGGAATATCTTTATAAACCATCTTAGCTATGTCTGCAGGAGTATTACCTGCTTCAAGAATTGAAGTAATATGCGGAAAGTCCCGAATATTATTCTCAAGCGCATCTATTTCTGAATCATCAGCTCCCGGTAAAAGCTGTAGCAAAAATCCTCCGGCACATTTTATAGATAGATCTGTATCTACAAGCACACCAAGCGAACATACAGTAGGCGTTTGCTCGCTTGTAGCATAGTATTCAACGATATCTTCAGCGATTTCACCACTTTTTAATGGAACTTGACCTATGTATGGTCTATCCATACCTAAATCTTTTATGACATAAAGAATCCCCTGTTTACCTACAAGAGTTCCAACATCAAGTTTTCCGTATCTATTATTAGGAACATCAGCGAGAGGATTATCACAATATCCTCTTACATTACCTAGCCAGTCTGAAACGACCACAATATTACCAATAGGCCCATTACCTTTTATTTGCAATGTGATCGAGTTTCCGTCTTTCATGAGGCCAGCACCCATTAACGAGGCTGCAGTCAAACATCTTCCCAACGCCGCAGAGGCAGTAGCTGAAGAATGATGGATTCGTTCCATCTCACGCACGATATTAGTTGAATCGATTATATGCAGAAAACTGGAACCATCCCGGGAAATATATTTATACAAATTGGGATTTTTCATTTGTCCTTCCTCACAACAAAAAGAAGTCTTTGTGTCCTACTGTGAACCGGCGTATAGTCGTCACCATCCAGTTTATCCATTACGATAAATCCATTGTCTTCAAGAGTATGTGCGAGCCAATCGTCAGGGATGTAGATTTCTCTAATATACTCCGTTGACCTATTATATTTTTCGTTATTGGTATTAGAAAAAAGGTCTAGTTGCATTCGTATAGAGTGGTCAAATGTATTATAGTCATTTCTCCATGCACAAAAAATATCATCATTTTCAATTATTAAAGAATTATTCCCTAGCACAATCTCATGCTTGTATAGAGTATTAATATCCAGGATGAGATAACAGTCCTTTTCCAAAAATAGAGAAAATCTAGAGATACATCTTTGAACGTCAGACAACGTATTTAAATGATTAAGTGTGTCTTGGAAGCATATAATCCCTTGAACAGTACCGAAAAGATCAAGTTCGGTAAGATCCTGTAAAAGGAGCAATTGCTCCGGATTCCTTTCTTGCGCAATGGATAGCATTTCAATAGAATTATCAACCCCTATCATATCGTATCCACGATCAAGAAGAAGACGGCTTAGGAGTCCAGTACCGCATCCGGCATCAAGCATAGAAATGCCACTATTTGTAAAAATGCTCACAACAAAATCGGCACGCCGATTGTAATCGACGTTGCCGGTAAGAGAATCATAATACTGAGATAAATATGAATAAGAATTCATCTATTTTTTGGGAATCCATCCAAATTTTTCAAAGACAAGTCTGTATCCATCAGCACCATATTCCAGAGAACGATTAACCCTGCTGATTGTGGCAGTGGACGCGCCAGTCTCAGCTACAATGTCACTATAGACTCTTCCTTCGAGCAAAAGCTTTGCAACTTTGAATCTCTGAGAAAAAGACTTCAGTTCAGGCACAGTACAAAGGTCATCAAAAAAACTATAACACTCATCAATACTTTCTAATGCCAATATAGCCTGAAAAAGTTCATCTGTTTCGTCTGACTTACGAACATATGCCATAATATAACCTCCGAAGATGATATTTGGTACTTTCACAGTTTAACATGTGAAATAGAATATATCAACCCAAAAGTAGACCAATTTTCTCTCTAAGAAACTCAATTGTATTCAACCTAAGACTGGAATAAGGAATAATTTGTATGCAATTATAGGCAAATACCACTTTTTCTATCGCTGAAATCTGCGAAATATATTCAGTAGAATTCAATTTATCCGTTTTAGTAACAACACAAGCAAAAGGAACATGAAAAGAGCTGAAATATTGCATCATAGAGATATCATCTTCATTAGGAACTCGTCTTGAGTCTAATAATAGAAGACCTAATCTGATATTTCTTCCAGAAGAAAAATATCCTTCCATTAATTCTGCCCATCTCCTTTTTTCGTCAAGGCTTTTTTTAGAAAAACCATATCCTGGAAGATCCACCAAATAATAATTATCCTGCAAAGCATAAAAATTAATCGTTGCCGTCTTCCCGGGAGTTGAACTGACACGTGCCAATTTGTTGTTATTACATATTTTGTTGATCAATGTCGATTTGCCTACATTGGAACGGCCGCAGAATACGATTTCTTCACGATCACTTGGTATAAGTTGAGATGCCAAGCCAAAAGATCTAAGAAAATAACAATTTGAAAAATTCATTTATGATTCCTTACTGAGAGCCAAAGATAGAACCTCATCAATTGTAGACACAGGATGAATCCTAAGAGAATTTAGTACTTCTTCAGGGATATCACGCAAATTGGGAATATTGGCTTTGGGAATAATGACATCGCTTATGTTTTCTTTATATGCAGCAATCAACTTTTCCTTTAGGCCACCAATTGGAAGAACTTTTCCCTGTAAAGTAATTTCCCCTGTCATTGAAAAATTGCACTTAACAGCCTTTTTACATGCTGCGGATACAATTGCAGTGACCATTGTAACCCCTGCGGAGGGACCATCTTTTTTTACCGCCCCTTCAGGTGCATGAAGATGAATATCATTTTCTGTAAAAACCTTAGGATCTATACCATATTTGTGAGCATTCATTTTGGCGATAGTTAAAGCAAGTTGAGCAGACTCTTTCATAACATCGCCCAAACTGCCTGTAAGTGTTATTTTTCCGTTACCCGGATATATAACTACCTCAATAGGCAGTGTAACCCCTCCTACTGCAGTCCAAGCCAAACCATTGACTAGGCCAATTGTGTCTACAGTAGCAATTGCAGTGTCATGCGATAACGGAGCACCGAGTTGTTCAAGCAAGAATTGTTTAGTTACATTTATTTTTGAACGGTTCTGCAGAGACATCGTTTTTACTACTTTTCTGCATAACTTGGCTATCACTTTTTCAAGTCCACGAACTCCAGCTTCATCGGTGTATCCTTCTATAAGCTGATTAATAATATGATCAGGAACAACAATGTTAGATGATGTCAATCCATGTATTCTCTTCTGTTTAGGAAGAAGGTATTTCTTAGCTATATTGTATTTTTCGATACGAGTGTAACTGGATAACTCAATAACTTCCATACGATCATATAACGCTGAAGGAATAGATCCTCCATCATTTGCTGTTGTAACAAATATTGCATTTGATAAATCATAAGGAATATCCAAATAATGATCTACGAAAGAATTATTCTGTTCAGGATCCAAAACTTCAAGAAGTGCGGATGAAGGATCTCCTTTATAATCATTCCCTAATTTGTCAATCTCATCTAAAAGAATGAGCGGGTTGGAAGAACCGGCCTGTTGTATTGCAGCAATGATCTTACCTGGCATTGCCGCAACATAAGTGCGTCGATGACCTCTTATTTCTGCTTCATCGCGTACTCCGCCTAAAGACATACGAACGAACTTTCTTCCCATGCTGTCGGCAAGTGATTTTGCGATAGACGTTTTTCCAACACCAGGAGGTCCAACTAAACATAAGATTTGTCCGCCTTGTCTACCTGTCCTTGCCCGAACGGCTAAATACTCAACGATGCGATCCTTCACCTCCGTAAGCCCATAATGATCTTTATCTAAAATTCTTTGCGCTCGTTTGATGTCTAAGTTGTCTTTTGTATAAATATTCCAAGGCAAATTAAGCACTGTTTCAAGATATTGATCAATAACGGCATACTCAGGAGAACTTGGAGATTGTTGAGAAAGATGGTTCACTTCTTTATGCAATTTCTCCTTATAGGTCGATTCCAACGGCAGACTCTCTATTTTTAGATGAAGTTTGTTATAATCCTGATCTACCTGGGGCTCTTCTCCTAACTCTTCCGAAATAGTTCTCATCTGTTCGCGGAGATAAAACTCTCTTTGATTTTGCATCATAGAATCTTGAACTTTTTCATTGATTTCTTGTTCAATCTTCAAAACATCATTCTCTTTTACAAGCAAGTCCAAAAGTAACGAAAGCCTTTTTACCGAACTGGCTTCGCTGAGGATAGTCTGTTTATCTTGATACTGCAATGGAAGGTTAAAAGCGAGATATTCGACTAATTCAGCCGGGGATATGTCGGAATAAACTTTCATCAGTATGTCATTTGCTATTTTAGGAACAAACCCAACAAAAATATTAAGTTGTTCCTGAAGGCTCCTAACTAAAGCGGCAGCCGTTTTTTCATCTTTCTTAAGAATGCGATGTGCGTCTTCACGAGAGACTTCCGAAAAACGAATACCTTCATAGGTATATATTGAATGAAGCTTTGCTCTGTATTTACAATCAACAAGTACACGAAGGAGGTCCTCATTAATTTTAAGAACCTGTCGGACATCAGCCACGATTCCATAAGAATATAAATCATTTATCTCTGGATGTTCTACTGATATATCTTTCTGACATGTTAAAAAGATCATATCTCCTTTATCCAGGCAATAATTAATGGATTTAATTGAAGAATCACGGCTAACATCAAAATGATTCACAGTGTTAGGAAACATAACTACTCCTCTCATAGCAACAAGAGGAATATTTTTCAATTCACCTTTTTTCATTTAGAATCTCTCCAAATCATATTTACAAGAAACGACGTACAGTTTATTTAGTTTAACAACTGTATATTTAAAATGCAATCTTAATAATTAAACAGGATACATAACTGTATCCTGTTTAATTAAAAGATATTAGTAAGACATCAAGAGATAATCTGAGGCTTTGAAGATTTCACTTCTTCCACATCGAAAAACACTTTTTTGACATCATTTCTTGAACTTACATCATACATTGTTGGAATCAGTAGTTCTTCAAGAACTGCTCTTAAACCGCGAGCGCCAGAATTCTTATCCAGTGTTTTCTGTGCTATCTCCTCTAATGCCCCTTTAGAAAACTCTAACTCCACTCCATCTAAAGAAAGAAGATACTGATATTGTTTTACTAGAGCATTTTGGGGTTCAGTCAGGATTCGAACGAGTGCCTGTTTGTCCAGATTATCTAAAACACTGATAACTGGAATTCTTCCAACCAATTCAGGAATCAGTCCAAACTTTACCAAATCGTGACCATTAACTTGTCTTAGATTCTTCAGATTATCCTTTTCTTTTTTCCCGTAAACTTCAGCGCCAAAACCCATTGCAGAAGTAGAAATACGGTTCTCGATAATCTTATTAATGCCATCGAATGCTCCACCGCAAATAAAGAGAATATTCTTCGTGTTGATTTGAATAAACTCTTGTTGAGGATGTTTTCTTCCACCCTGAGGAGGAACGTTAGACACTGTTCCTTCAAGAATCTTCAGTAAAGCCTGCTGCACCCCTTCTCCACCTACGTCACGAGTAATTGAAGGGTTCTCACTTTTCCTCGTAATCTTATCGATTTCATCTATGTAAATAATTCCACGTTCAGCAGCTTTTATATCATAGTTCGCAGCTTGGATGAGTTTTAAGAGTATGTTCTCAACATCCTCACCAACATAACCGGCCTCCGTAAGAGTAGTAGCATCCGCAATAGCGAACGGAACATTTAATGCTTTAGCCAGTGTTTGAGCGAGATATGTTTTACCTACTCCTGAAGGGCCAATCAAAAGAACATTACTTTTCTGAAGTTCTACCTCAGCATCGCGATCAGAGTTGTTTTTTAGCCTTTTGTAATGATTATATACAGCGACGGCTAATGTTACTTTGGCGTCATCCTGACCAATAACGTAACTATCAAGGATTTCTTTAATTTGTTTAGGCTTTAATAGTTTTTCATTATTAGAATCAGAGTATTGATGAACTGTTCCTTTTGTATCAGGTTCATAGTCATCATGCAGCAAAGAGTAACAGAGTTCAACACACTCATTGCATATATACACATTCGGGCCGACCAGCATTCGGTCAACTTGATCTTGTGTTTTTCCGCAAAAAGCGCATCTCATTACTTTTTTGGAACCGGCCATGTATATCCCCTTGAATTATCTTTTTTCAATGACCTTATCTACAATTCCGTAGGCACAAGCTTCTTCAGCCGTCATGTAATAATCACGATCCGTATCACGCTCAATGACAGAAAGGTCCTGTCCTGTCATCTGTGAATACAACTCATTCATCTTCTGACGAATCTTAACGATATGATCCGTATGAATTTTCATATCAGAAGCTTGTCCTTCAACACGTCCAAGTGGCTGATGAATAAGAACTTCACTATTAGGTAATGCATACCGTTTTCCTCTTGCTCCGGCAGCCAGAAGGAAAGAGCCCATCGAAGCAGCAAGTCCAACGCAAATCGTAGAAACATCACACTTTATGTAATTCATTGTGTCATAAATCGCAAGGCCAGCAGATATCGAGCCTCCAGGACTATTAATATACAAACTAATGTCCTTATCCGGATCCTGACCCTCAAGGAACAAGAGCTCTGCAACAACTATACTAGCAACACTGTCATTGATTTCTCCATTCAATATGATAATCCTATCATTCAAAAGACGGCTGAATATATCGTATGCACGCTCACCACGACTTGTCTGTTCTACAACGTTGGGTACTAGAATATCATTATAGAAATTCATATCATCCTCCATAAGGACAAAGACTATTATTTGTTGGATTCTTCTGAATCCTCAGTCTTTTCGTTTTTCTTCTCTTCAACAACGCCATTGTCCCTTACAAAATCAAGCGCTTTGCTTCTAAGAAGATCAGCCTTCATCAGTTTTTCAGGAAGCAACTCTTTTAATTTGTCAACTTCCATCTGATACTGCTTAGCTTGTTTTTCATATTCAGCCTGGATCTCATCATCAGAGACAGACAAGTTTTCAGCGCGAGCTATCGCTTCAAGAGCCAAACTAACTTTAACTTTTTTCTCAGCGGTAGGCCTGACGGACTGACGCAAATTATCTTTATTAAGCCCTGTGTACTTGAAATAAGTATCCATATCAATACCTTGATACTGCAGGCTGTATGCAAATTGATCAAGCTCATTGTCGATTGCTTCTTCAACAAGTGCCGGATGAATATCTCCCTCAAGCCCCTCGATAATCTTGTCCATCAAAGCATTTTCAAAATCGGTGTTAGCACGATCTTCTTTTCTCTTTAAAATATTGGCTTTGATATCGTTCTTCAACTCGTCGATTGTATCAAATTCGCTGACATCTTTAGCGAGCTCATCATCAAGTTCTGGAAGCTCCTCTAAACGGATTCCGTGAAGTTTGCACTTGAAAACAGCCGGTTTTCCAGCAAGTGATTTCTCGCCATATTCTTCAGGGAATGTTACGTTTACGTCAAATTCATCACCAATTGAGTGACCAACGATCTGCTCTTCGAAATTATCAATGAAACTATGGGATCCCAAAACTAGATTGTGCTTCTCAGCTTTTCCACCCTCAAAAGGTTTACCGTCTATGAAACCCTCAAAATCAATAACGACTTCATCATTCAAAGCAGCAGGTCTGTCTTCGACATCAATAACTCTAGCCGCATTTTTCTGATATCGCTTCAGTTCATTTTCGATTTCATCATCCGTAACTTCAGGGATATCTTTAAACGCAGAAACACCTTTGTACTCTTTTACAGTAAGCTCCGGTCTGAGGGGCACAGTGAAAACAACACTCATCCCCTCTTCTTTATTCATTTTTTCAATTTTAACTTCTGGAGCTCTCTCTACAAGTTCATAATCACATGTTCTAACAGCTTCATCATATAATCCCTGAAGGAGGTCATTGGCAGCATCTTCATAGAAGAAGCTCTCGCCAAATCTTTTCTCTATCATTTGTCTAGTCGCTTTTCCTTTGCGGAATCCGGGAAGCTGAATCTTTTTATTCTCACGTAAATATGCTTTTTGAACAGCCTTTTCAAAATCTTCGGGAGAGACGTTGCAAGTTAATGCAACCTTGTTGTTTTCTGTTACTTTTTGTTCTGTAAGAGCCATAATATTCCTCCAAAATTCAATCTTAACGATTATATCACATTATAGTTTTGATTACTATAATGTATATAAATAAGCCAAATTATATCGTTTTTATTTAATAAATAAAGGACAAAAATGAAGTGAATCAGCAGAAGTTAATCTGAATTGGATTCCTTTATATACCCCATTGAAAGCATTATTGATCGAATTGCCATGGAGATGCCCATAATAGCATCGCTTTACACCATACTCTACCATGAGATTGATAAACTCATCGTAAATATACTCACCAAAGATGGGGGGATAATGTAAAAAAGAAATAATCTCATCAAGCTCAAGCGATTTTGCACTTTCAAGAGACATTTTTAATCTTTGAAGCTCTCTACGATATACTTTGTTATCGATTGAGCCTTCTTCGTAAAACCAACTCCTTGTCCCGCAGATTGCGGTATCCCCAATACCAACTGCATTATGATATAAAGGAATTATGGTTTTGATGCCGTACTCTTGGAAAAACATATTCATCTTGTTCTGTGTTGGCCACCAATAATCATGATTTCCCTTAATGATTACTTTGCATCCTGGTAAAGAGTCAATATATAAAAGATCTTCTTTAGCTTCGCTAAGATCAATTCCCCAACTTATATCACCTGGAATAACAACCGTGTCTGTTGTTTTGACAAGATTACGCCAGCACTTATCAAGTCTATTCGCATAATCTTGCCAGCCACTGAATACATCCATAGGTTTATCTGAGCCTATTGATAAGTGTAAATCTGCTATTGCAAATAAGGACATTAATGCTTCTCCAATGTCTTTAAAAAGGAAATCCGGTGATATGGTGTAACACCGTATTCTTTAATTGCCTCGTAATGCTCTTTGGTTGGATATCCCTTATGTTTTTCGAAACGATACTCAGGATATTTATACGCAAGTTCCATCATGTAATCATCACGTGTTACTTTGGCTAATATTGATGCGGCAGCTATCGATGCAGATTTTGCATCGCCCTTTATTACTGCCTCCGTCTTAAGCTCGACAGAAGGCGTTTTATTTCCGTCAACCAAAGCAATTTTAGGCTCAGCAGTCATTAGGGATTCGATACATTTTTTCATCCCAAGCATTGTAGCACCAAGGATATTCAGCTCATCAATTGTTTTATTATCTATTAGTTCAATATGGTATGAGAGCGCTGTAGCTTTTATTTCCTGATATAAAACTCTTCTTGCTTTATCAGACACTTTTTTAGAGTCAGTAAGACGATCATAACGGATATCAGGTGACAGAATTACAGCGGCAACAGCGACAGGGCCTGCTAATGGCCCTCTTCCCGCCTCATCCACACCGCATATTATGCCGTATTTTCTACGATAATAATCGTCAAATGAATAAAATTCTTCGTATATCATGGTTCTTCCAATGAAATCTGTCCGAATTTGCCGTTTCTCAAATCGTAAAGAACTGCATGTGCAGCACGTTCAGTATCCAGCTCTCCACCTCTAATCAAAAAGCCTCTTTTTTTAGCATATTTTATTAATAATCCATATCCGCTATCTTCCTCGTTGTATTCAATACCAACGCGATCGACAAAACTAGAAGGATACAATTTCATCAATTCTCTTAAAAGGGATGAGGAAACGCTTTCTATATCAAAGATATCATCTTTAATAGCACCGGTATACGCGAGATTATAACCCACATATTCATCTTCGAATTTTGGCCATAAAACTCCAGGCATATCTAACAATTCATATTGGGCTGTTGTAAACCATTGTTTGCCTCTCGTTACACCTGGTCTGTCTTCAACCTTTGCCGTACGTTCACCAAGTAAAGAATTAATTACAGAGGACTTACCAACGTTCGGCACTCCGACAAACATAAGTCGGGGCTTTCCGTATTTAAAACTCTTCATATGGCTTTGAAAATAGCCTTCAAGGAAAGAAGCCAATTGTGTTCTAGTCTTAGATTGTTTCGTATTAATAGCAATCGCTTCAGAATCCATATTATTAAAGTAGTGAATCCACTTTTCAGTAATAACTGGATCGGCAAGATCAGCTTTTGACAAGAGATATATTCTGTTTTTGTGCTTTCCTATCCGCTTTAATACAGGATTTTGACTTGAATACGGTATCCTGGAATCAAGTATCTCTACAATGACATCTATTTCCCGTACACTTTTCTCCATTTGCCGTAATGTTTTGGCCATATGTCCAGGAAACCACTGAAGCTGTTTCTCTTTTTCCATTAAGAAATTACCTTTCCAACTATGCAATCGCTCGAAATGCATCCTACAGCAGTGTACCTGCTGTCATACGACACTTCCCTATTATCACCCATCAAAAAGACCATACCTTCAGGAACTACAATAGGATACTCTGTATCACCATACGTTGTGTATAATCCAGCGTCTACATAATCTTCAAGGATTTCACCATCAATAAGAATCTTACCGCTGGGATCTATAACAACCGTTTCATTTTCAAAAGCAATAATCCTTTTGATCAAAGGATCGCCTGTGCCGTTGTTATCATCCGTGATAATGACGTCGCCTCTGTGCAAATCGGTAAAAGGAGTAATAGCAATAACGCGCTGACCATCATGATAGGTTGGATACATTGAAGAACCAATGACCCTCATAGTTTTAAATGAAAAAGTGAAAAAAAGAATACACAAAACAGAAGCACATACTAATGAATCGACCCAATCGAACAAAGAATGTGCTGTCGCATCATTTTTTTCTTTTTTTGAAAAAAACACCATATAGATTATTTTATGAAGAAAAAAAGGAACACGCAAGTGTTCCTTTTTAGAGATCAACGTGATATCAGATTCTTTCTTTAAGCTTAGCTGCTTTACCGACACGATCACGCAGATAATAGAGCTTTGCTCTACGAACTTGACCATGACGAACAACTTCGACTTTCTCAACAGCAGGGCTATTGACAGGAAACACTCTTTCGACACCAACGCCATAAGAAGTTCTACGAACTGTAAATGTCTCATTAACGCCGCTATGCTTCATTGCAATAACGATGCCTTCGAAAAACTGAACCCTGCTCTTGGATCCTTCAACGATACGAACATGTACCTTGACGGTATCACCAATCTCGAATACCGGCTTTTCAGCCTTAAGTGAGCTTTGGGTCATAAGTTTGATTGCGTCCATACTTAACCTCCCATATTCAGACATTCATGCAACCAAATTGGTCACAGAGGACTGTCAGCTTAATGTTCTGTAACATCAATCCCGTTGGGTAACGGAGACTTGTGCACACTCGATGAGTTTATCATATCTTCAGTACTATTGCAACAGTTTTATTTGAATAAGTTGCCTTTATTATCGAGCAAGGCGTCCCTAGTAATTTTAACAAGAGGTATATTCTTCATTTCGGAATAAACCCAAAAATTCTCCATAAAAACTTGAGGATTAAGTGAAACGGAAGTATTAGTAGTAAAATCCGCATAGATTATAACAGTCGAGTCGATACATTCTATACTTATCTTTCGTATGTATTGTTTTATATCCTCTGTTCGTACTACCCCTCTTTTTGAAGATCTTGATATTAGTATCTCTTTTTGATCAACATATTCTAATATTGTTTTTTTAACTGTTACGGCATCATCCACATTTATTAATATTCGCCATGAAGAATATCCGACATCTTTATAACTCATTACTGCTTTAGAGGCACTATTCACATGTATTCCATCCGGTAATGCCATGTTCATCCGTGATACGAAATCATTCAAATCACTTGACTCATCCAGCCTAAGGTCAACCACTTCATAGTTGCTCTCAAAACCTAGAGAAAGTGGAGATGCGAACATTAGATAAAGATGAGGGTTAAATCCTTCAGTATACCAAGCTTTATATCCAGTTATTTTAACAGCGCGTGTAAAGCATCTCATTATATCCAAGTGAGAAAGATACTTTGCAATTCCTTTTTTTTCATAAAAAAGCCTAATTGTTTCCAAAGCATTCCCTCCCGCAAAACTTATTTATCCCGCATCCATTACATTTGTCTTTGCAGTTCTCTGTTGTTATAGCCATCATTGCTTTATCATATTCACGTTTAAGAAAAGTCTTAGATATTCCGTAATCAACTACATCCCAAGGTTCTTTTTCTTCGAAACAACGATCTCTGGTAGTATAGAAATCCATATCGAGTCCAGAACAATCGACAGCCTGTATCCATCTTTCGAAAGAAAATCCTTCTCCCCATGAATCAAAGATAGCACCATTGCTGTACGCAGTCTCAATGGCTTTCCCCACCTTACGATCACCTTTTGCTAGTAGAGCCTCAATAAGACCAATTTCAGCATCATGCCAACTTAAAGAAATCTTTTTCGATTTGACATGCTCACGAAGAAGACGTTGTTTTCTTTTTAACTCATCAACACCATTATAGCCACAGATTTCGAAGGGCGTTTTCGGTTTTGGAATGAAACAAGCTACACTTGCACTTACATTGACCGATCTTCCTTTAGGTCTGTTGGGTAAAGCGTAGAATAGATCCACAACTTTCTGACAGAGATCACCGATCGCGATAACATCTTCATCTGTTTCTGTAGGCAATCCCATCATAAAGTATAGCTTTACAGATGTATAACCGGATTCGAAGGCTTCTTTGCATCCTCGCAGGATATTCTCTTCGGTTATATTTTTATTGATAACATCTCTCAAACGCTGGGTTCCAGCCTCCGCAGCGAAAGTTAGACCGCTTTCACGTACCTTTCTTATTTTTTCCGCAAGTTCAGGGCTAAAAGCATCAACTCGCATGGAAGGAAGCGATAGGTTTACATTTTCCTCTACAGTCCACGAAAGAAGACCATCGATAAGATTTTCCAATTCTGGATGATCACTCGTAGATAATGAAAGCAGAGATATCTCATCATAACCCGTATTATGAATCAACTCCCTCGCCTGATTACATAATGTCTCAGCGTGCTTCCAACGAAATGGGCGATAGATAAATCCAGCCTGACAGAAACGACACCCTCTGATACATCCTCTCAATACCTCAACACTGGGACGATCATGTATGACTTGCATAGATGGAACGATCGGATGGAGTGGATAAGGTAAACTATCCACATCTAATTCAACTCTTTTTTTCACGGATGCAGGAACACCACGATTTGACTTATATTCTTTTACTGTTCCATCCGAATTGTAATTCACACTATAAAAGGCCGGAACATATACTCCATCAATTTTCGAGCATTCAAATAGTGTTTCTTCCCTGTTAAGTCCTTTGTCTTTACACTTGATAATTGTATCACACAGGTCATTATCCAGTTTTTCTCCGTCGCCCAGCAGAAAAACATCTATAAATTCCGCCATTGGTTCCGGATTGCAACAACACGGTCCCCCTGCGGCAATAATAGGATCTTTTTCTCGTCTTTCAGACGAATGTAATGGTATTCCAGCCAGGTCAAGCATGGCTAAGACATTGGTATAGGACAATTCATATTGGAGCGTGAATCCTAAAACGTCAAACGTATTCAATGGATCTTTACTTTCCAATCCATATAATTGTAATCCGTTCTTTTTCATCTGCTCATACATGTCAAACCATGGCATAAAGGCTCGTTCACACCATATTTCTTCAGATGAATTCAATGAATGATAAAGAATCTGTATAGCCTGACATGACATCCCTACTTCATAAGAATCAGGAAAACAAAACGCAAAACGAAGTTTTATATTCTCTTTATCTTTATATATAGAACCGATTTCCCCTCCGACATATCTTGCAGGTTTCTGAACATTATTGAGAATTCTTTCAAATAGCTCTAGGTTCATCGAATGTCCCCTTTTATAAATGAAATAGTTTGCACATAAAATGAATTGTGGTATACTTCTTCGGTGAGTAGGTTGGATGGTAGCGCAGCAATGCTGTGAGGAAAGTCCGAGCTCCACAGGGCAGGATAACTGCTAACGGCAGCCGAAGGCGACTTCAGGGAAAGTGCAACAGAGATATACCGCCTGTCTAACAGGTAAGGGTGGAAAGGCGAGGTAAGAGCTCACCGGCATCATGGAAACATGTTGGCCATGTAAACCCTATCCGGAGCAACAACGATCTGAGCAATGAGTTTGCCCGACTCGCTCTAAGGATTGGCTTGAGCCAAGTGGCGACATTTGGTCGAGATAGATTACCATCAATTACAGAACTCGGCTTATAAACCTAGTCACGAGAAAACGGAAGTGATAAATCACTTCCGTTTTTTTCATATCGCCTGTTATTTAGCAATCAGTACAAAGATATTCAACAGAAGCCCCAAAATAAAGAAGGCAATTGCACAATACTTCGTAACATTAGCAAGCTTTTCTTCATTCGTTCTAGCTTTACCTTTGAATACTGTATTATCGTTGCCCATAATCACTCCTGCAAGACCCTCCGACTTCTCGGTCTGAATGCTCACAAAGAAGATGATTGCTAATCCACTAGCAATTAAAGCGATACCGCCAATTATTTCCAACACAGACATTATTAAATCCTCCGAAATGAAACATTAGAATATTATCATACGTTCATAAAAAAAGCAAATCATTCTCTAATCAGGCCATCTAGAGCATCAGAATCCTTGAATATAGCTCCAGCTGCAGGAATCTTTCTGGAACGATATCGATATTTAGACTCTTTAGATACAACTTCATCAGCAAATTTTACTTCCTTGAGGGTTTGACCTTTTCTAAGGGTCATCACATTGACACCTTGAGTTGACTTTGTAGTTTTTTCAGGAATAAGGTTGCTGTTTATTATCAGCATCCTTCCGTTTGTAGAGAATAGAGAAACTTCCCTGTCCTCAGTTATCCCCACTGTCCAAACTAATTCGCCTTTAGGTGAACAACTATTCGTTAACCTTTTTCTATTAGAAAGCGTCTGATATGTGCTCAGTGGTACTTTGGAGCATTTTCCATTGTCATAGAAAAACAGGCCCCAACCAGAATAATCAGCAGTTGCTATCATTCCGACACACAGTTCACCATCTTCGAATCCTAGCATTGAAGGTATGTAATCTCCCATTACACTAGCTTTAGTCTCTTTAAAATCCTTTACTTTACTCTTATAACAATTGCGAAAGTTAGTAAAGAAAAGAAGGTTGGTATCATTGGTACACTCGATAGTATCTGTGATTATATCCCCTTCTTTCAATTTGTGAGCGCCGCTCATTCTAAGGGATTGAGCAGATATCTTTTTAAAGTATCCTTCTTTAGTATAAAAAACTGTATATTGAATGTTGGATGCTTTAGCATTTTCCTCGGCAATGTATGACTCATCAAAGAAAGAAACAAGTTTAGTCTTTCTAGGCTGTGCATATTTTTGAGCTACTTCAGCCTGCTCTTTCATAATGATTCTATCTATTAAACGACTATTTGAAAGAATCTCCTTTAATTCGGCAATTTCTTTTCTCAACTGTTCTGTTTCAGCAGTTCTAGATAAAATATACTCCCTATTTAAGTGTCTTAGACGAATTTCAGCAATATAATTCGCCTGAATCTCATCTATTCCGAATCCTATCATAAGATTAGGAACAACTTCTTTTTCTTCTTCAGTTTCGCGTATGATGCGTATTGCTTTATCAATATCAAGCAGGATTTTTTCGAGTCCCTCAAGAAGATGAAGCCGGTTGTTTTTGCCATCTAGTTCAAATTGAGTGCGCTTGGCAACACATTTTCTTCTGAAATCAATCCATTCAAGAAGAATTCCCTTAGCTCCCAGAAGCATAGGAGTTCCATTAATAAGGACAGTAAAATTGCACGAAAAAGTATCCTCAAGAGGTGTGATCTTAAAGAGCTTTTTCATAAAGTTATCTGGATCAACGCCCCGCTTCAAATCAATAGCAAGGCGCAATCCATTTTTGTCAGTTTCATCACGAAGATCTGCGATTTCTTTTATCTTTCCAGTCTTAATCAGATCTATAATCTTTTCTTGAATTGCTTCAACAGAAGTTGAAGGCGGTATCTCCGTTACTTCGATCCTATTTCCTTGTTTGTAATATGTGTATTTCGATCTTATACGAAGACTACCGCGACCAGTATTATATATATCATTGATTACATCTGATTCCCTTAAAAGAATTCCGCCACCAGAAAAATCAGGTCCTTTCAGGGTTGAGGATATATCATGATCAGGATCTTTAAGCAAAGCAACAACTGTCTCACATACTTCTGCCAGATTAAAGGAGCAAATCTGACTTGCCATTCCAACAGCAATGCCTAAATTAGGATTGACTAAAATGTTTGGAAATGTAGATGGAAGCAATGCAGGCTCCATCATTGTATTATCATAGTTTGGTACAAAATCGACAGTGTTCTTATTAATATCTTTAAATAGTTCTTCAGAAATTCGAGCGAGCTTAACTTCAGTATATCTCGAAGCAGCATAGGCCATATCGCGGCTATATGCTTTACCAAAGTTTCCCTTACTATCGACAAATGGATGTAATAAAGTTTCATTTCCTTTCGACAGACGTACCATTGTTTCATAAATAGAAGCGTCCCCATGAGGATTTAACTTCATGGTCTGTCCAACTACATTAGCAGATTTGGTACGTGCACCATTAAGAAGCCCCATCTGAAACATCGTGTACAATAGTTTTCTGTGGGAAGGTTTGAAACCATCAATTTCCGGAATTGCCCTGGATACGATTACACTCATCGCATAAGGCATAAAATTAGTGCGCAGCGTATCAGTAATTTGATCTTCGCGAGTTAAACCGGCTCCGGAAATATAAACGTTTTCAGAAAGTGATTCATCGTGTTGAACGATCTCATTTTTCTTTTTGGGCATTAATAATCCTCTCAACTCACATCAAGTTCATCCATATACTCAGATCCATGCATCGAGATATAATCTTTTCTTCCCTGCAAATCGTCACCTAATAAAAGATCAAACATTCTGATTGTTTCAGCAGCATCAGAGGGAGTCACTTTAATTAGCCTTCGAGTAGCAGGATTCATAGTAGTCATCCACATCATGTCTGCTTCGTTTTCGCCTAGCCCTTTTGATCTTTGCAAGGTGTACTTCTCTTTACCTATCTCCCTTAAGATCTCATTTTTTTCATTCTCGTCATAAGCAAAATATGTTTTGCTCTTTGTAGTGATTTCATATAGTGGGGATTCAGCAATATATACATACCCTTCCTTTATGAGCGTAGGCATGAGTCTGTATATCATAGTAAGAATAAGGGTCCTAATCTGGAATCCATCAACATCGGCATCTGTGCAAATAATTACTTTGCTCCACCTAAGATTGTCCAATGAAAAGGTAGAAAAATCTTTATTAGATTTAGTTTGTACTTCGACTCCGCATCCCAAAACTTTAATTAAGTCGGTAATTATCTCGCTTTTAAAAATCTTGTCATAACCTGCTTTTAAGCAGTTTAAAATCTTTCCTCGAACAGGGATTATCGCCTGAAATTGGGCATCCCTTCCCTGTTTACATGCTCCTAAAGCCGAGTCCCCCTCGACAATAAAAATCTCTCTTTCACTGACATCCTTACTTCTACAATCAACAAATTTAGCGATTCGATTGGTAAAATCAGTTTTTGTTTGTAGTGTGTTTTTAATATTCAGACGAGTTTTTTCAGCATTCTCACGGCTTCTTTTATTGATAAGAACTTGATTTGCTATTGCATCAGCATCATAGCGATTCTCAATAAAATATACTTCCAAATTCTTTTTAAGGAAGTCGGTCATTGCCGACGCAACAAATTTGTTTGTAATAGCCTTTTTAGTCTGGTTTTCATAACTCGTAACATTGGAGAAACTATTTGTTACAAGAACAAGACAATCCTGTACGTCTTGGAAAGTAATTTTAGATTCATCTTTTTTGTATAGTTTCCTGTCACGAATTAGTGCATCGATTTGATTAACAAAAGCTACTTTTACAGCTCTTTCGGGTGAACCTCCGTGCTCCAAATAGCTTGAGTTATGGTAGTATTCAAGCAATTGAACTTTATTGGAAAACGCAAATGCACAAGACATTTTTACATTATAATCAGGCAAATCCTCACGGTCTCTTCCTCGATCGCTTCCTTCAAACAATTGTGTTGGTGTTAATGCACCTTCTCCTACAATTTCATTAATGTAGTCTTTGATTCCGTTTTCATATAAATACTTAGTTTCATTGAACGAGCCGTTCTCGTTCTGCGTACGTAGAATAAAAGTTATTCCCGCATTAACAACGGCCTGTTTCTTAAGTAGATCATCAAAATAACTGTTGGAAATAGAAATGTCAGTAAAAACCTTTAAATCAGGCCTCCACTTAATCCTAGTACCATGACGAGTCTTTTTCGCAGACTCCTCTTTGATCATTTTTCCTTTAGGTTGTCCCGTTTTAAAATGAAGTTCATAACGGAAGCCATCACGAAATATCTCAACATCCATGTATTCAGAAGAATACTGAGTCGCACACAAACCTAGACCATTTAACCCAAGAGAGTATTCGTAATTTGCATTCGCCTGATTATCATATTTACCTCCGGCATACAGCTCACAGAACAACAATTTCCAATTGTACTCTTTTTCTCTCTCGTTATAATCTACCGGAACGCCTCTACCGTAATCCTCTACCTCGACAGAGTTATCCAGATAGTGAGTTACGATGATTTTATCACCATGACCTTCTCTAGCCTCATCTATTGAGTTAGATATAATCTCAAAAACAGCTTGCTGGCAGCCTTCCAGTCCATCGGAGCCGAAAATTACAGCAGGCCGAAGTCGAACTCTGTCAGCGCCTTTCAATGCTTTTATACTTTCATTTGTATATTCTTTTTGGGTTCCCATTCAATAATCCTCACAGTAAAATTACCAACGTAGTGAGTATAACAAACGCCTAAAACAAAAACAAGTGTTCCACTTTTGGAGCACTTGTTTTGCTAAATTAGGACATTTCAGTTGTTTTATCGCTTTCAGTAGTATCTGTTAACGAACCACTTGATTCATCTGTAGATTCATCCAAAGATGATGTCATTATTGCTTTGAATTCCTCTTCATCAAGTTTTTCTTTCTTCATCAACTGTTCAGCAACTGCATGCAACTTATCCATGTGATTTCTAAGAATATTGGTACAGTCTACATAACACTTTTCTACAATATCTTTGATCTCTTCATCGATATCAGTCGCTATCTGTTCAGAATAGTTTCGACTTTGAGTAAAGTCTCTGCCAAGGAAGACTTCTGCTTGTTCTCCATATACAACAGGACCAAGTTTCTCAGAGAAACCATACTTTGTAACCATATTACGAGCGATTTTAGTAGCTTTTTCCAGGTCATTGGAAGCGCCAGTAGAAATATCATCCAGAACTAATTGTTCTGCGACTCTACCTCCAAGGAGAGTAGTGATCTCCCCTATCATCTCGTTCTTGGTCTGATAGTTTACATCTTCATCAGGAAGGGACATTGTATATCCGCCAGCCATTCCACGTGGAATGATAGAAATCTGATGAACGGGAGACTCAGGTGTTCGATAGAAAGTAGTAACTGCATGTCCAGCTTCATGGAAAGCAGTAAGTTTCTTTTCTTTCTCAGTAACAACACGAGATTTCTTTTCAGGACCCGCTATTACTTTTATAGTAGCCTCTTCTATCTCATCCTGAGTAATCGCTTTTCTCTGTTTTCTAGCAGCAAGCAAAGCCGCTTCATTTAATAGATTTTCGAGATCCGCACCGGTAAATCCAACAGTTCCTTTTGCAATCGTTTTCAAATCGACATCAGGACCGATTGGCTTGCCTTTCGCATGTACTTTCAAAATCTCTTCTCGACCTTTTACATCAGGCAATCCGACATAAATTTGTCTATCGAATCTTCCAGGTCTAAGCAATGCGTGATCCAGGATATCTGCACGGTTTGTAGCAGCTATGATAATAACACCTTCATTCCCTGAAAAACCGTCCATCTCGACAAGGAGCTGATTAAGAGTCTGCTCTCTTTCATCATGACCACCTCCGAGACCTGCGCCTCTCTGACGTCCTACTGCATCTATCTCATCAATAAAAACGATACACGGTCTTTCCCTCTTGGCGCGATCGAACAGATCTCTGACACGAGAAGCACCCACACCGACATACAGTTCTACGAAATCTGATCCAGAGATTGAAAAGAAAGGAACTCCTGCCTCACCGGCAACAGCCCTTGCCAACAATGTCTTTCCTGTCCCAGGAGGGCCAACTAAAAGAACCCCACGAGGAATCTTAGCTCCCAACATACTGAACCTCTGAGGAGCTTTAAGATATTCGATTATTTCCTGCAATTCTTCTTTTTCTTCATCGCATCCTGCAACGTCAGCAAAAGTGGCTTTACGACCTTCATTATCCTTATCAACTCGTGCCCTGCCAATGCTTGCTACACGACCAGCCCCACCTTGTTGCCTCATGCTTAGATAGAATACAACCAGCATTAAGAGGGATAGCAATACTGGCAACCATTCCACTAGCGCACCAATGATAGAAGTTGACGCTATATACGTGTACTTCATAGGAGCATTTGGATGAGCCTCATTATACTCCGCGATAAAACTACGGACATCATAAATGAACAAATCTACACTAGGTACCCGATATGATCTGGTGTCTTCTTCACCTTTGACTTGATAAACCAACTGTCCAGAAGATATATCTAGGGTAAAACTCTCAACCTTTTGGTTCCTGAACAAGTCCACAACCTCCGAATACATGACATCGGTAGGCTTAATTGAACGAAAGAAATAGAGAGATATCAATAAAATAAGTAAAAGAAAAAGAATGGATAATCCGCGATTATTCTGATTTTTAGTGTACATAATTTAACCTATAAACAATACCTATATTTATTCATAGAGACTTGGTTTCAATACTCCAATATAAGGAAGATTGCGATACTTTTCATTAAAATCAAGCCCATATCCAATAACAAATTCATCCGGAACAGTAAAGCCTACATAATCAGCAGAAATGTCTGCCTCACGTCTCTCGGGTTTATCTAACAGGGTGCATATCCTGATGCTGTTTGGTTTTCTGCCCTGCAAGTATTCTTTAATGTAATGAAGAGTCCTACCCGTGTCCAAAATGTCTTCAACAATGAGAACATCTTTTCCTTCAATTGAGAGGAATACATCCTTGATCATTTTGACTGCACCAGTACTCACAACTCCAGCACCATAACTGCTCACTACCATGAAATCAATCTCGACATGATTATTAAATGCTCGTAATAGGTCAGCCATAAACATGATAGAACCTTTTAAAACGCTAATAACAACGACATCTTTTCCGGAATAATCCTTCGTCAGTTGGTCACCAAGTTCATAAACTCTCTTGCGCAACTCTTCTTCCGTAATTAATACTTTAAGTACGTCGTTATCTATCATATAAAATCCTCCTAATTCATATCGTGTATTTAATCCAATACACGTCTTTTGTATTTTGATCGGGAAGAACACGAGAGGAAACTCCCTCTCCTTCAAGCCAAACAATCCCTACATTATCCGAAATTATCATCTGCTCATATTTATCACTTGATGACAGTTTAAGTTCATTAAAATACTTTTTCAGCGTCTTTGTAATTCTGCGTTTAGCAGAGGTAAAAGTATCGCCGTAAATCCAATTTCTCAAAACCAGTCTACCGACTACTTTATCACAATCAATACAATCATATAAAGAAAGATCGTCTTCAGATTTGTTAATTAAACGTAAATTATCCTGAACAACAAACACTTTTTTCCCATGAACAAAATCATTAGTACCCGGCTTCAGATCAGAAACAAATGCTTCTGATACATTATTGCGAAGATTCAGAGAATTAGAAAAATGCTCTACAACGAAGCCTTTCTTCAGTTGCAACCTGCCCGATGTATCAATAAGTTGTTTTAATCGAATAATGTCAGCATAATCATATGGAATATTTAGTTCTTTAAGCCAATCCATCAATACATATTTGACTACAATAGAATCATATGATGACAGCCGTGAAGTGTTAAGGCTTGTCAGGCTTAAAACACAATTGGAACGTATTTCTCTAGCTATCTTTCGAAAATACTCATCAGCTTCCAGGGAAATAGAGGAGGAGACTAAGATCTTATCATCTATATCAGGAAATATCTCACTTATCGGAGGTACTATATGATGTCTTATTCTATTCCTCACATACTCATCCGAAAGATTTGAGACATCTGTTCTATAGTGAATATTATTTTTATTGCAGTATTCCTCTGTTTCATGCCTACTTAAGCAAAGTATGGGACGAATGATAATATCTCTTTTCGGTACGATTCCAGAAATACCTTTTAAGCCGCACCCTCTCCCTATATTGAAGATGACAGTTTCAGTTAGATCACTGGCTGTATGGCCTGTGGCAATAAGATCAGCACCTGTTTTTCGAGCTACTTCGTATAATCGTTGATATCTTTCTTCTCTTAAGGAATTCTCGGTAGCGCATCTTACAGAATCATCGCTGAGTTTATCCGAATAAAAAGGAATAGAAAGCATCTCACAGAATGTTTTTACAAATTCCTCATCCTCATCCGAGTCATGGCCTCTTAAATTGTGGTTCAGATGATATACAGAAATGCGCTTTATTTTTAAAGCAGCTGCATGAAAATGCAGAAAATGAAGCATTGTCATTGAATCTGCACCACCTGATACCGCACATAATACATGACATCCGGAAAACAGAAGGTCATTTTTAGAGATATAATCTACGATTTTAGAATTCATCTCTTTCATATTCCACTGATGTAAATCTGGTGATATCACCCTCGAAATTCAGATGAATATTTCGTACTTCACCATGTCTGTTTTTGGATACCAGAAGTAAAATCTCCTGAAGTGAGGACTCCCGCTCTTCTTCAGGAGTTTCACGATGAAGAAACATAACGATATCTGCGTCCTGCTCAATAGAACCTGAGTCACGCAGGTCTGATAGCATCGGACGGCGTCTTTCTTTTTCTGTTCCACGGCTCAACTGAGAAAGAAGAATGATCGGAACGTCCAGCTCTTTAGCCATAACTTTAAAACTCCTGGTAATCTCAGAAATCTCATTTACTCTATTTTCTGAACGCCTACCATTTCCACTCATTAGCTGAAGATAATCCACAACGATCAGTCCAAGATTCTTGATACGTCTAGCTTTTGCTTTTATTTCCGGTAACGTAATTCCCGATGTATCATCAATAAACAATTTTGATGAGGATAATTCAGAAGTGGCTTCTGTAATTTTATCCATCTCCTCATCAGAAAAATCACCGGTGCGGAATTTCTGTGATCTTACTCCTGCAAGAGAACTGATAATCCTCTGAGCAATCTGTTCCTTTGTCATCTCAAGCGAGAATATTGCCACAGCGACATCCTTTCTTGTACGTGCAACATTAGAGCAGATGTTCAAAGCAAAACTAGTCTTACCTACACTAGGTCTGGCGGCAAGTACAATAAGATCCGACTTGTTCAAACCCGTTGTAATTTGATCAAGATAAGCAAATCCGCTGGATATACCAAGGTATTTTTGTCTGTTGGGGCCGTTCAACTTTTCAAGATCAGCCAAAACATTATATGAAACATCGACAATAGAACTCATTTCTGATGAATTTCTGTTGTCTCGAATCTCATAGATTTTCTGTTCCGCAAGATCCAACAACTCATTTGGAGGAGTTGAAGCGTCGGCAGCAGATTCTATAACTTCTTTGCATGCTCCGATGAGGGTTCTAGAAATATATCTGTCATGCACTATTTGAGCATATGTCAACGTGTTTGACAGAGCAGGTACACTTTCAGCAATACTATAAAGATATACTTTAGCGTCTTCAGGAGCTGAAAATATTTCAGCGTTGTTTACAGCATCAAGTACGGTTACAAAATCGATCGGTTTCCCCGCACTATTAAGAAGAAGCATTTCTCTAAAAATGCCTGCATTCTGATTATTGTAAAAATAATTGGGCTGAAGAATGGCTGAAACATCATCAATTGATGACGAATCAACAAGCAAAGACCCGAGGACAGCTTGTTCAGCTTCAGTACTGTATGGAAGATTGCTTACTACTAACGTATCACTAAAGCTATTTTGTGGTGCCATTATTTCTCCTTTTGTTCAACAACTACATAGATATTTGCTGTTATTCCGCTAGTGAATTTTAATAATCCAGAATACGTTCCCAATGCTTTAATGTCGTCTATTTCAATTTTCTTTTTATCGATATCAAGTTTAAACTGATCTGAAATCGCTTCTGCAACTTCTTTTGAAGTTACCGCTCCAAATAATTTCCCAGCTGAACCTGCTTTTGCTTCCACTTTGACAGTTTTTCCCTCGATAGACTCAGCCATTTTACGGGCCTGTTGCATCTCTTGCTCTTTATGATGCTCCATAGCCTCGTTTTTAGCTTTTAACTCGTTCATGATCTTGCTGTCAGCGATAATGGCAAGTTTTCTCGGTAACAAATAGTTTCGTGCATATCCGTCCGAAACATTTACAAGATCATCTTTCTTTCCAGTACCTTTGACATCTGCGAGTAAAACTACTTTCATGGAAATACCCCCATATTCATATTTCAGTAACTAATGTAAGAATCATAGGATTTCGTTTTGTTTTAGAATACAAATAATTTCCTATCTCTGAACGAAGTTCGTTTTTCAATTCACTTCTTCGGCGCCGATCGTTTCCTGAGTACTTATCAACAATTCCGGAAGCTATATCTTTGACCTGTTTTATCAATTCCTCAGAATCTTTCATATAAACAAATCCTCTAGAGATGATATCAGGTTCACTAATTAGCTTCCCATCATTCTGATCAATTGAACAAACTATTAGTACCATACCGTCGCTGGCAAGATGTTGTCTATCACGCAGAACAGCAACTCCCACATCTCCAACGCCAATCCCATCGACCAACGTTTTGCCGCTTTCAACCTTGTCTGTAATCTTGACATGTTGATCAGAAAATGAAACGACATCACCGATTTCTGCGAGAACAATCCTCTTATCATCATATCCTAGTTGTTTGGCGACTGCTGCATTTCGCAATAAATGCTTATACTCACCATGAACCGGCATAAAATAGCGAGGACGAATTAAAGAAAGAATCAATTTAATCTCATTTTGACATGCATGTCCAGAAGCATGAATCTCGTACATAGATTCATAAACCACATCACTACCAAGCTTAAGCAAGGAATTGATTACTCCTGTAACAGTCTTTTCATTACCTGGTATGGGCGTTGCAGATATGATAATCATATCTTGCTTGGAAATAGATACCTGCCTATGTGTTCCTGCAGCCATTCTTGCAAGAGCTGACATAGGCTCCCCTTGGCTTCCAGTAGTGATAATGACAAGTTCATCGGGTTTATATCTGTTAATTTCCTCAATAGCAATAAGTGTATCTTCACTATAGTGCAGATATCCTAACTCTTTTGCAAGAGCGACAGTGTTTATCATACTTCTACCGGAAACAGCAATCTTTCTTTTGTGATGCTCTGCAAAGTCTACAATTTGTTGGATTCTCTGAACATTTGATGCGAAAGTTGCGATGATGACTCTTTTTCCTTCAGTTCGACTGAAAAGAGCTTCAAATGATGCTCCAACCACACTTTCGGAAACGCTATTTCCAGGTCTTTCTGCATTCGTGGAATCACACAGCAAGGCCAGTACACCCTGCTTGCCTATCTCGGCAAAACGTCGAAGATCTGCTGTTTCCTCAACAACAGGAGTATAGTCAATTTTGAAATCCCCGGTGTGAACAATTCGTCCTCCTGGCGTAGTGATACATAGTGCGACACTATCAGGAATCGAGTGATTCGTATGTATAAATTCGATTGAAAACTCCCCAAGCTGGATGGTCTGACCAGCTTTAACAACATGGAGTATTTTATCGCTGTCTATAGCGGTTTCTTCAAGTTTATTCTTTACCAATCCAATAGTCAGAGCAGTACCATAAATTGGAATGTTAAACTTCTCTAACAAAAAAGGGATTCCACCAATATGATCTTCGTGTCCATGGGTTAATGCAAGACCAACGATCTCATCTTTGATATTTTCAAGATATGAAAAATCGGGTATCACAACATCGATTCCGAGAAGATCATCATCAGGGAAAGCCATGCCGCAGTCAATTATCAATACTTGACCAGAACATCTGATCAAAGTCATATTCTTCCCTATCTCTTCCAGTCCCCCTAATGAGATGACTTGTACTGTGGGAAGATCATTCGAAGAAGCAGTTTCTTTGTTTCTGACAGAATTAGTATTACTTCTTCTTACAGCCCTTCTTTTAACGTTAGTCTTTTTATCTTGCACAGGTACAATAGAAATTGCCTCTTTTGCAGCATCCGTTTTATTGCGCCTGACTGAAGTTTTTCTCTTACTTACGCTATTTTTTTTTGAGGTTATCTTTGTAACAGAAGAAGCATCTGTTTCTTCTGTCTTAATCGATTCTAAATTAATCTTCGAATAAACGTTTTCTTTCAAATATATATCTCTCCAAATAATAATAATGTATACATACATATACATTTTAATTCTACCTTTTGTAATGTAAAATAGCAATTAGATCGCTTAAACTGATAGTGAGGAATTATATGAAAAGAATAATAATCTATACAGATGGAGCTTGTTCAGGCAATCCTGGTCCAGGTGGATGGGGTGCAATTCTTATATATAACACAGTACAAAAAGAACTATCAGGCGGTAAAAAGAATACAACAAATAATGAAATGGAATTAACTGCTGTGGTCGAGGCACTTAAAGCTTTAAAGGAGCCTTGTCTTGTAGATTTATATAGTGATTCAAATTATGTGGTAAATGCAGTTAATCAATACTGGCTTCAAAACTGGAAAAAAAACGGTTGGAAAAATTCAAAAAAACAATTGCTCCCCAATTTAGAACTATGGAAGGAATTCGATCAGCTTATAACGATTCACCAAGTGAATTTCTCATGGGTTAAAGGACACGCATCAAACGCACTTAATAATAGATGTGATCAGCTAGCTGTTAAACAAAGAGATCATTTTTCCAATCTCTAGTCGTTAATGCTTTAAAATATTGATAGTGTGTTTTCGGATGTGTTAGTATAACTTGTACATATTAAGGAGGTTTTCCTATGGACGAATCCTATTCTAATTTTATTCACGATGTTATTGATGCGGATCTAGAATCCGGTGCTGTCAAGAAAATACATACACGCTTCCCTCCTGAACCAAATGGATATATTCATATTGGAAGTGCGAAAGCAATTTGGATCAACTGGATGACCGCTAACAAATACAACGGTCTTTTTAATCTTCGTTTTGACGATACAAACCCTGTTCACGAAGACGATGAATTCGTAAATTCTATTCTTGAAGATCTTGACTGGCTAGGATGTCATCCAAACGGCGGTGTATTTTATGCGTCAGATTATTTTGATCAGACATATGAACTTGCTGAGCAATTGATATTAGATGGAAAGGCATATGTAGACGATCTTTCCCCTGAAGAGATGAAACTATATAGAGGTAGTCTTACCGAGCCTGGTAAGAATAGCCCTTATCGTGATCGTACTCCAGAAGAAAACCTATCACTGTTCCGTCGTATGAGAGATGGTGAATTCGAGAACGGAACTCATACGCTGAGGGCAAAGATTGATATGTCTAGCCCCAATATGAATATGCGTGACCCAGCTATTTACCGTATTCTTCATGTTCCACACCAAAGACAAGGAGACAAGTGGTGTATTTACCCACTATATGATTTTGCGCATCCAATACAAGATGCCATAGAAGGTATAACACATTCGCTTTGCTCTATTGAATTTGAAAACCATCGACCTCTATACGAGTGGGTCATCAATAATATAAAACTGGATCGCTCTCCAATGCCGAAACAGAGAGAATTCGCTCGTCTAAATGTTACTAACACAGTGATGAGCAAACGCTATTTGCGACAGTTGGTAGAAACTCACATAGTCGATGGATGGGATGATCCTAGGATGCCTACCATCTGTGGATTGCGCAGAAGAGGCTATACTCCCTCCTCTATTTTGAAATTTGTGGAGACTGCCGGTGTCTCTAAAACTGATAGTTTGGTCGATATAGCTCTGTTGGAACATTGTATCCGTGAGGAACTGAATGAATCTGCCATACGAAGAGTTGCTGTTCTTGATCCTGTAAAGGTGACAATCATTAATTACCCAGAGAACAAGACAGAGTATTTCGAGTTGCCTAATCATCCCATGAAGCCAGAATTAGGAACCAGAAATGTTTCATTTTCTAGGAATCTGTATATAGAGCGAAATGATTTTATGGAGTCACCGATACCTAAATACCATCGTTTGTATCCTGAAAACGAAGTTCGTTTAATGGGTTCATACATTATAAAATGTGTTGGATACGAAAAAGATGATTCCGGAAACATTACAGAGGTATTTTGTACCGCAGATCTCGAATCCGGTAATGGTAATCCTACAGATGGACGCAAGATTAAAGGCACGATTCATTGGGTTAATGCAAATGATTGCATAGATTCTAAAGTAATGATGTATGATCATCTTTTTACCCAAGAAAATATGAATAATCTTCCAGAAGGAAAGGGGTATTCTGATTATCTAAATACTGAATCTGTAAAATCTATGCCCAACGCAAAACTGGAAAACAGTTTATCTGATATGATACCTGGGGTTAGGTACCAATTTGTAAGAAATGGATACTTTATTAGAGATAGTCACAATCCATCAGTTTTCAATAATATAGTGAACCTGAAAGATAGTTTTAAGAAAAAATAAAATAAGTACTGAAAAAAAGGCAGTCACAAATGTGACTGCCTTTCTCATACTGCAACATAAGTTTACTCTTCAACAACAACGACTTCTGCGTCAGGAGCATTGCGACCAATGGACTCGATACCGTTCTTGCAACTGGCTTTGGCCTTATATCCTTCGCCGTGACAAATAGGCTCACCGTTAGCTGCTTTCAGACGGAAACGATACTCACCTGCCTTGTCGAGGTAGAGCTCATACTTAGGATTCTTCTTATTCTCTTCCAAAGTCTGATCCTCAATCTCAGCAAATGCGTTTTTCTTAACACTTTCGACACCATTTTTGCAAGCTGCTAAAGTGGTGTAGGACTCACTGGTGGCAATAATTTCACCGTTGCCAGCTTTTAGGTTAAAACGATACTGGCCATTATTAGTCTTTCCAATAACAAATTTTCCCATGGTGTCACCTCATTCTAATATTAATGATAAATACAACACAAATTTAACATATTCCTCCTCAGCTTTCAAGTTGGAAGGAACGAGGATTATGCACTTGCATAGATACAGAATTAAATAAACTAATTAGTCTTCAGAACTGACATCCAAAAGCCCGCCTAAAAGAGAAGCTGCAGCCCCTAACAATCCTGTTCCGGAACTTTGAGTATTAGTCTGTTGAGATGTCGTAGCAGATTCTGCTTTTTTCTTCTTTTTTCCTGTGGATGTCTGCTGCGAAGTCTGTGTAGCACCTCCAAGCAAAGCATTTAAAAGATCAGCATTTGGTGATTGCTGTGAATTTTGATTTCCAGCACTTGCTCCTAGTAAGGCACTTAAAAGATCATTATTAGAAGATGTTTGCTGCGCACTTTGTGAAGTGTTATTCATAGCGAGTAAACTAGACAGAAGATCGGCGCTTTGCGTGTTTTGCTGAGCTACCTGTTGATTATTCCCGAGGAGAGAAGACAATAAGCCGTTCTGACTCTGCTGAGCAGGCTGTTGAGTAGAGCCAAGAAGTGAACTAAGTAATGAAGAACTCTGGTTCTGCTGAACCGGTTGAGTTTGTCCTCCACCTAGAAGAGCTGAAAGGAGGCTACCTCCTTGATTCTGCTGGCTCCCTCCAAGCAATCCGCCAAGAAGCCCTGATGAATTGTTGTTTCCTCCAAGTTGAGATAGAAGTGCAGCACCTACCAAAGATGTAAGTAAGGAACTTGATTTTCCATTACCAAGAAGTCCGGACATCAAGGAAGTTGCAATGCTACTAGTACCTGCACTTGTGACGGTGTTGGAACCGGATTGTTGAGCTTGCTTACCAAGTAAGGACATCAACAAAGGAGCAGCATAAGCAAGTATTTTAAGAACCGTCCCAGCAGATACGCCTGTAACCCTAGAAACGTTATTTGCTGTATTGTCTACATTATTGCCTAATAAGTGATGAATAATTTTACCACCATCTTCTTCATCAACCTTAGTCATATATTTTTTCACATCTGTAGTATCATCCTCGCCGTGTTGAAGCATAGCGTTAAGGAAGCTCTCAGAAGTTTTCGCATCGTCTGCTTGAGCTTTTGCTCCATTTAGCAATGAAGGAATTGCAGCAGCTAATACATTCGTTACATCTTTTTCGGATGTCTTAGTTGACGTACTAATGCTGTTTACTGTATCAGTAGTCAGAAACGATTCCAATAATTGTGAAAGATCCATCATAATACCCTCATATAATAAGATAAATAGTAATATTGCCTACGTTATAAAATTAATATACCACTATTTATAGCAAAATAGTATGATTTGTAATAAATATGATATAATTTGTACGAACTATAATTGAGGAGAGAATTATTATGGCAGAAAAAAAACAGCATTCTTTTAAAGCAGCTGATTCTTCAAATGTAAAACCGGTTGCTTCATCAGACGAAGTAGTAACTAAAGTACAAGCTAAACCTGTTGGAAATGCCACAGGCCTTCGTATTGGCGCTGTAGTGTGCTGGATATTCGCAATTGGTTTTGAAGCATTGGCTTATCTGCTTCTGATCGGTAAAGTAAACCTCAAATTCATGCCCACATTGTATCAGGCAATTTTAGCAATCGTGTTAGATTTGGTGTTAGTAATTGTAGGTGCACAGTTGTGGAAAAAATCCAATCGTATCAAGCCTGCTTCCAAACAGAATAAGGTAAAGTTCTGGCTGTGGAACAATATGGGCTTTTTGGCAGCTGTATTGGCATTCCTTCCCTTGATGGTTTTGGTCCTTATCAATAAGGATGTGGATAAAAAGACAAAAACAATTATTACTGCTGTCGCTGCAATCGCTTTAATAATTGGTGGATTGTTAGGTTACGATTTCGATCCCGTATCTTTGGAAGAGCAGCAAACAGCTATCAACACAATTAGCTCCGATGTATATTGGACACAATATGGTAAGGTATATCATACCCATGATGATTGCCAAGCTCTTAACCGCACTGATGAATTAATATATGGAACTGTAGAACAAGCAATTGCTGCAAATCGTACTCGTCTCTGCTCATTCTGTGCACGCCGTGATAATATTGAAGGCGTAAGAACTGACGATGCTGTTGCAGATGATGCCCTTGATCTTGTAGTAGATAACGCGGCTTAAACAAAAAGGAGGATATTAATATCCTCCTTTTTTATAAAGAAAAAGGGACTGAAAAGTCCCTTTTTAATTAGCCATTAGTTTTATTCAGATTATAACGGCGATTGAAACGATCAACACGTCCACCAGTGTCAACCAGCTTCTGCTTGCCAGTATAGAACGGGTGGCATTTGGAACAAATTTCCACGCGTATATTCTTGCGAGTCGAACGGGTATGGATTACCTCGCCGCAGGCGCACGTGATCGTTGTGTCAACGTACTCGGGATGAATGCCTTCCTTCAACTAATGTCACCTCTTTTCTGTCTATAATCAACTTGATTAGACTATCATATGTAAGATTAATTTGCAAGTGTTTTTCTTTTATAATCCTGCAATAGACATCATATCTTTCTCTAATCTGTTACACAGTTCTACAGATTCAGCTTCAGAAGGCTCCTTCGCAGTGATATAAAGCTTCATTTTCGGTTCTGTTCCCGAAGGACGAACAATTACCTTAGCACCATTTGTCAGTGTGTACGCAAGAACGTCAGACGTAGGAAGATTGATCGGTGTTATATTACCTTCTTTGTCAAATCGTTTATGAGTTTTAATATCCTCGATTATATCAACATCAAATCCGGCTATTGATCTCGGAGGATTATTTCTCAGGTTAGCGGTAACTTTCTTCATTTTCTCACTTCCCTCCGCTCCAGGGAAAGCAATATTCGCAACTTGATGTTTATAGAAACCATAATGACGATAAAGATTGTCAAGAACTTCTGTTACTAAAAGTCCTTTAGCTTTATAATAACTCGTCAGTTCTGCCAACATCATAGATGCAAATACACCGTCTTTATCTCTAGCATAGGTTCCAGAAAGATATCCACAACTCTCTTCGAAACCGAATATAAACCTTTCCGCTTCTCCCTTCTCTTCAAGGCGCAGTATCTGCTCTCCAATATATTTAAAACCTGTAAGAACAACTCGCATCTCTACTCCAGCGTCAGCACATATCTGATCAGCTAATGCGGATGATACAATACTCCTCACAGCAACAGGTCTAGCAGGCATCGTGCCATGCTCTTTACGGCTACGAATAATATAGTCCAACATCAAAATACCGGCTTCATTACCTGTAATAGCCCTATAAGACCCATCTTTTTCCGGGAAAGCAGCACCTACTCTATCCGAATCAGGATCCGTGGCAATGAATAAATCGGGCTTTTCTTTGTCACAAAGAGCCAATCCAAGCGCTTTTGCTTCCGGTATTTCAGGATTTGGATAAGGACATGTGGGAAAATCGCCATCAGGATACTCCTGTTCCTTAACTACAATAACTTCATTATGCCCTGCTCTTTTTAATACCTCTCTTACTGGTTCGTTTCCCGCTCCATTGAGAGGAGTGTAGACAATTTTTATAGGAGCCAAGGCTGGTGCTTCAGGTGACTGCCTTTGCTCCAGAACTTTATTGTAGTATTCCTCAATAACTTCTTGAGAAATGTATTCTATATAACCTGATTCCAAACCTTCATTAATGGTAGTACTGAATATATTAGAAAAATAGTCGAGAGACTCTATCTCTTTCAAAACAGCATTCGCTGCATCATCAGTCATTTGACAACCATCACTGCCATAAACCTTATAACCATTATAAACAGAAGGATTATGACTTGCCGTAATAACAACTCCTGCATCACACTTTAATTCACGGATGGCAAATGACCCCATAGGAACCGGCATAAGACGATCATAGAGAAATGCTTTAATCCCATTTTTAGCAAGGATACATGCAGTTTCTTCCGCAAACTCTTTACTTTGATGGCGGCTATCATAAGCAATAGCTACGCGCGGTTTATCCGCAGTTTGATTGAGATAATTTGCAAGACCTTGAGTAGCCCTGCCAACCGTATATCTATTCATACGGTTTGTGCCCATAGCGAGAACACCACGCATACCAGCCGTACCAAAAGAAAGAGGCCGATAAAACCTATCTTCAATTTCCTTTTCATTATCAGAAATAGAAAGAAGATCTTCCCTGAGCTCTTTCTCTGTTACATTATCGATCCACCTTAAATATTCCGCATGCGCGTCGAACATAGACAAATACCTCCGATAAGAATATAAAACAATTGTATTTTATACCATACAATAATTCAACTCGTGAGTTTAAGCATTATATACAAGAGAGGCGGTCCATATGGACCGCCTATTATCTATTCAACCACAACGTAAAAGAATATTACTTCATATCCCCTCTTAAACTGTGCGTATACTTGGTAAATATACCCCCCCTGCTCAAATGGAATCTGTAATTCGTCATCTGCAACAATAAAATCATAAGTGTATGGTTTTGTTCGAAAAACACGTACACTCTCCGTAGGAAGAGAAAAAGATATCTCAAGCTTTTCCCCGCCCATGACGCTATTTCGAGGTATATCCATATCAAACAAGTTACCAGAGAATTCTACATTATATGTTTCTTGTGTAAGAAAGGTCCAAGAACACTCACTCATTGTACCGGATATTGGAATTCCATCCGCTGTAACGGTAACTTCAGGGATTGCATAAGCAGGATACCTTGAGTCAATCAACTCTTTAGTCCAAAAGGCAATGAAACCAGATAGTATAAAGCACAGCAATCCGATTATTATTTTTCTAATCTTCATGCTCTTGCCTCCTATATTGATTTTATACATGTATTATGCGATTCTTCCGCTTATCTTAATCATACTAATATCATCCAATATAGTAACAGATATTTACAATGATGCCAATCTACGGTTTTAAACGATCCCACCATTATTGTACAAGTATAACCGAACAACTATAAAATATTGGTATAGATTATAAACTACAATACCAATGTTGTACCCTCATCCAATCAATCACAAACTATAATTAATACTGATGCGATATACTGTATTGACCTTGTCATATTGCACAAACCAATTAGGCGTATTGCCACATTTTTCTTATGTTTCGACATATCAATTGCATTCAGCAAGGTGTATTGATAGAATAAGAACAGTTATAACTTTGTATTAGGAGGTCATTATGAAAGACTCCAACAACCCTGCGCTGTATTATTTTCATCAAGGTACAAATTATGAAAGTTATAGATATTTAGGTGTACATCTGGAAAACAATGACCATGTTTTCAGAGTTTGGGCTCCAAATGCTGTCGCAGTATCTGTTGTCGGAGATTTTAATAATTGGAACGATGATGCAAATCCCATGCACCGCATGAACGAGTCGGGTGTATGGGAATGTTCTATTTCTGGTTTAAAAGATTTTGACAATTACAAATATTCCATCCTTTCGCAAGCGGGTAATCGCCTTCTGAAAGCAGATCCTTTTGCAGTACATGCTGAAACCCCTCCCGGAAACGCCAGTAAAATCTTCGATATCTCCGGATACACTTGGCATGATTCTCAATGGCTTAACAGATATGTTTGCAATCCATTCCAAAGTCCTATGAATATCTATGAGATTCATTTAGGCTCATGGAAGCGGCACTCGGATGGGAATATCATGAATTATAAAGATATTGCTGATAGTTTATCTGAATATCTTAAAGAGATGGGATATACCCATGTTGAGCTCCTTCCTGTGAGCGAATACCCTTTTGATGGTTCGTGGGGTTATCAGGTAACTGGATATTTTGCTCCAACTTCCCGATATGGAACCCCTAAAGATTTTATGTATTTTGTTGATAAACTTCATCAATCTGGTATTGGAGTTATTCTTGATTGGGTTCCCGCTCATTTTCCCAAGGATGCATTTGGTCTGTATGAATTTGATGGCTCTCTCTGCTACGAGGATAAAAACCCATTAAGGAGAGAGCATAAAAGCTGGGGTACAAGGATATTCGACTATGGCAAACCTGAGGTTCAGAGTTTCTTGATTTCCAGCGCCATCAATTGGTTTGATACATACCATGTTGATGGTTTGAGAGTCGACGCAGTCGCATCAATGCTTTATCTGGATTACGACAGAAAAGATGGTGAATGGTCACCGAATTCCAAAGGTGGTAGAGAAAATCTTGAAGCTATAGCTTTCCTGCAGAAGCTCAATGAACAAGTGTTCTCAAGATATCCTCATGCAATTATGGCAGCAGAAGAATCTACTGCGTGGCCTATGGTCACCAAACCTGCTTCTGTCGGAGGATTAGGGTTTAATTTCAAGTGGAACATGGGTTGGATGAATGATTCTTTGTCATATTGCCAGACTGATCCTTTATTTAGAAAAGGTGTTCACAATAAGCTTACCTTTTCTATGATGTACGCATATTCTGAAAATTACATACTGCCCATCTCTCATGATGAAGTTGTACATGGCAAACATTCCATGATAGAAAAAATGCCAGGAGAATATCAGCAAAAGTTTGATAATCTCCGAGTTTTTTACGCTTATATGTATGCGCATCCAGGCAAGAAACTTCTATTTATGGGTAATGAAATTGCTCAGTTCATCGAATGGAGATACTATGAGCAACTGGATTGGGTACTTCTCAAATATGAGAAACATCAAGAATTCCAAAACTATATGAAAAAGCTAAATTGGCTTTATCGACTGGAGTCTCCTTTCTGGGATCTTGACGATTCATGGGAAGGCTTCCAATGGATCAATGCAGATGACGCTTCGCAAAATTGTTTATCATTCATTAGAAAAGACAGGAATGGTAATGAAATAATATGTCTCTTTAACTTTGCACCCGTTGATCGTCCTGTGTACCGAATTGGTGTTCCTCACAGCGGTAGTTATTCTGTATTGCTGGACAGCAGCAGTGCTATATATGGTGGATCACAGAAGAACAATAAGAGTACATATAAATCAATCAAAGAGCCTTATGGAGATTTTAAGTACTCTTTGGATGTTGCTTTAGCGCCAATGTCAGCGCTTTACATAAAAGTCCCCAAAAGCAAAACAAGAGGAGAAAAGAAATGAAAGAATGTATTGCAATGTTACTTGCAGGTGGTCAAGGCAGCAGACTGTATGCCTTGACTCAGCACGTAGCCAAACCAGCAGTTCCCTTTGGCGGAAAATACAGAATCATAGATTTCCCGCTGTCTAACTGTATCAATTCCGGTATCGATACAGTTGGTGTTCTGACTCAGTATCAGCCCTTGGAATTAAATGATTATATTGGGAATGGGCAACCTTGGGATTTGGACCGTCTTGTAGGTGGAGTTCATGTTCTCCCTCCCTATCAAAAAGCCAAAGGAAGCGATTGGTATCTCGGAACAGCTAATGCGATTTCCCAGAATATTCCTTTTATCGACAGATATGATCCTGAATATGTCTTAATCTTATCCGGTGACCATATTTATAAGATGGATTACTCTTTGATGCTGAACCAGCACAAAGAGACTAATGCAGATTGTACAATAGCTGTACTTCGTGTACCGATGGATGAAGCCTCTAGATTCGGAATAATGAATGCAGATGAAAACGGCGTAATATATGAATTCGAGGAAAAACCGAAGAATCCTAAGAGCGATCTAGCTTCCATGGGTATTTATATTTTCACTTGGAAAGAGTTACGTGCATATCTCCTCTCAGACGATGCTAATCCTGCCAGCGATCATGATTTTGGAAAAAACATTATCCCTTCCATGCTTAATGATGGAAAAAAGCTATGCTGCTACACTTTTGATGGATATTGGAAAGATGTAGGTACAATTGATTCTCTTTGGGAAGCAAATATGGACCTTATCGATCCTAACAGGCCTTTTGATATTTGGGATCAGAATTTCAAAATCTATTCCAGAAACGCTGCTTACCCCCCTCATTTTATTAGTCAAAATGCAAAAGTAGAAAACTCCCTTATTTCAGAAGGATGTAGAGTTTCAGGAACCGTAGATTTTTCCGTTTTATTTGAAGGGGCTGTTGTAGAAGAAGGTGCTGATATTCGTGATAGTATTCTAATGCCTGGTTCTGTTGTTAAAAAAGGTGCTATAGTTCAATATTCAATTGTTGCTCAGAATTCTGTCCTTGAAGAGGGCGTACATTTAGGCGAACGTCCCGAAGATATGGATGACTTATCAAAATGGGGCGTTGCTGTTGTTGGCCCTGATCTGACGATTGGGAAAAACGCTACTATAAAAGCTCATGCAATGATATACGATGATGTCAAGGAGGGCGAAGTCATATGCTAAAGAAGAAAGCGATGGGCATAATATTTGCCAATATGCATGATAGCGCTGTAAGCGAGATGACACAGCAGCGCTCTATGGCCTCTCTCCCATTTGGCGGCAGATATCGTATGATAGATTTCTATCTTTCTGCTCTGGTAGACTCTGGTATCAGTCAGGTGGCTGTTGTAACAAAAAGTAATTATCAAAGTCTGATGGATCATATTGAATCCGGAAGAAGCTGGGATCTCGCCAGAAGAAAAGGTATTACTGTGCTACCGCCCTATGCATATGAGAATGCAGACAGCAATTCAGCCTATCATGGAAGAATAGCTGCGATCTACGGCATTATGTCATATATTGAAAATGCTTCTGCAGAAACTGTTGTCATGATGGACACGGATCACGTGTGCAATCTTGATATCGAGGAAATGATTCACGAGCATTATAAAAATCATGCTGACGTAACAATTGCTTGCACTACTCCTGATTATGATCCTGATAACATAAAAAACTCTGTCAGTATTAAAGCAGATGACAAAGGACGTGTAACGGATATTCTTGTTAATTACTGTGAAGAAGGTTTTTTACAGAGCATCAATGTATTTGTAATTGATAGAAAACTACTTATGTCTCTGATCAAGGATGCGATGGCTCGTATGAATGTTATCTTCGAAAGAGATATCCTTCTTGCCAACATCAATAACCTCAATATTCATGCATACAAGTATGATGGCTATATCAAAAGGATTACCAGCCTTAAAACATACTATGAAGCAAATCTGGACCTGATTCATCCCGAGAATGTTGACGCTTTGTTTGGACCAAGAACGGTGTACACTAAAGTACATGACTCACCTCCTACCCGATATGGACTTAATTGCAATATCACAAATTCTCTTGTCGCAGATGGCTGTACAATTGAAGGAACTGTTGAAAACAGCGTACTATTCCGTGGAGTAGAGATTGAAGAAGGAGCTGTAGTTAAAAACTGTGTTCTTCTGCAGAATACTAAAGTATTTTCAGGCTCTGTCCTGGAAAACGTAATATCTGATAAAGATGTTGTAGTGACTGCGAATCAATCGCTGAAGAGTACTTCTAACTACCCGCTATATGTTAAGAAAAGGACGATAGTTTAAGATGAGCACCAAGAAAACACCATCAAAAGATGAAGAGCTTAATGCTGCTAAGCTTGCTCCAGAAGATAATACCGCAGTAGCAATTGATTCCAATTCGTCAAAGACTGCAAAAAAAAACAAATCAACGAAGGACAAAAAAGTTAAAGTCGAAATTGAGCCCAATTTGAAGGTATTGTTTTGCGCCTCCGAGGTTTCCCCGTTTGCTGCTTCTGGCGGATTAGCGGATGTTGCAGGTTCTCTTCCTATTGCTCTTAATGAAAAAGGTTGTGATGTTCGTGTAATACTTCCCCTTTATGAAAAAGTTAATCAGCAATGGAGAGATAAGATGGTATTTTTATCTTATTTCTTTGTTCCTCTAGGATGGAGAAGTCTGTATTGTGGTCTCTTTAAGCTCGAAGACCGAGGGGTTATATATTATTTCATAGATAATGAATATTATTTTAAGCGCTCCTCTTTATATGGACATTATGATGACGGCGAACGCTTCGCTTTCTTTTCCAAGGCAATTCTGGAATCTTTAGATCATATTGACTTCAAACCTGATATTATTCATTGCAACGACTGGCAGACAGCACTGGTTCCCGTATACCTCAGAGAATATCGGTCCAAGGAGAAATTTTCGCGAATTAAGACCTTATTTACCATCCATAATATCCAATTTCAAGGTATGTATGATGGTTATATTCTCGGAGATTTGTTCGGATTGCCAAACGAGGATTTACCTCTTATGCACTGGGGCGACTGTATTAATCTAATGAAAGGAGCTATTGAGCTCTCTGATAAGATCAATACTGTGAGTCCTACATATGCAAAAGAGATACTGGATCCCTGGTATTCATTTGGATTAGATCCGCTACTAATTCAGAAACAATATAAACTTTGCGGTATATTGAATGGAATTGATTACGTGACGTACGATCCTGAAAATGATCCGAACATTCCATCGAATTTCTCCCAGAATGATCTTTCCGGAAAAGAGCAATGTAAGAAAGAGCTATTAAAGGAATTTAACCTTCCAGACGATGGAAGACCTCTGGTCGCTATGATTTGCCGTCTCACCCAGCAAAAAGGAGTCGATCTTGTTGAACGAGTATTGGACTACATGCTAGTTCATGGGATGCAGTTCATTTTACTTGGAACAGGAGATAAAATTTACGAGGACAAATTCCGTGAATTTGCGTGGAGGAATCCAGAAAGTTGTTCAGTTAAAATCGATTTTCTTCCTTCACTCTCCAAACGCATGTACGCAGGAGCTGATTTATTCTTGATGCCTTCTGAGACTGAACCTTGTGGTCTAGCTCAAATGATGGCTTTGCGATATGGAACTCTACCTATTGTACGCAAAACAGGCGGTTTGGCAGACAGCGTACATGATTGTGGAGATGGGCAAGGTGTAGGCTTCACTTTCCAGAATTATGATGCATATGATATGCTGGATGCGTGTATGAGAGCAAAGGACCTTTATTACAATAAGGAAGAATGGCAAAAAGTACAGAAACGAGCCATGGGCTGTGATTTTAGTTGGAATACAGCTGCAAACAGTTATCTTGGCTTATATAAAGAAATGCTTACTCTCTGGTAAATAATACTTAAAATGTCCCCTACAGACGGATTGTCATCACCGCCTACAGGGGACATTTTTTTATATCCTTATTAACGGATTCTCAGTTTTAATTTTTAAACATCTTTCTACAAGCATTTTTTTGAACTTATACGGTTCGTCTTCTAGCGGATTGTGTCCTGACTCTTCAAACCATACTAATTCCTTATATGGCGCTTGAATCATGTTATACCAATCCTCTACCAATTCAGATGGCGTATTCATATCTTTCCTACCATCAAATATAAATATCGGTACCTCAAAAACAGTACAAGTTTTGGGAAAACAAGTTTCTCCTAACTCCGGCCACAAAGCTTGCAAAACATTTTTGTATCCGAATATCAAACCGTATAAGTCACGCAGATTATATTCTCCAGATTTTAATATAGGAATAACCATGGCAGAAAGGTATGATTTCTTCCCTTCTTTTTGCGAATAACCTCCGTATTTCATCATAAGGTTTCTTTGAACCAGCATACCCTTCAAACCACCGATATATTGGCCATTTACAGGAGGACCCACTTTATCGAGCTTTGCAACATCATCCATGTTTCCAGCTTCCAAGGCTGCATTTCTTGTGAAGTTAAAACTGATTTCCTCGTTTTTGGGTATGTCAACTACTTGACCAAAACCAAAAAAAGCAGCAATTCTTTCCGGATGCAATTTTGAAACCCAAATACCTAACTCGCTTCCCCAGCTTCCACCAATAATGAAAATCTTGTCTTTATTAAATTTTTTACAACACCATTCAATTAACTGTGAAGTGTCTTCGATGAAGTCTTTGATTGTTAAGCTGTTATGCTTTACACCATAAAACGATCCTCCTGTTCCGCGTTGGTCCCAAGTTACAATAATGAATTTATCTGTCAGATCTCGATGATTAGTAACAATCACATGTCTGTTACTTATTCCAGGACCACCATGCAAAAATAGCAATACAGGATTATCAGGATTGCTGGATATATAATGAATTCTTTGTTTTATCCCGCCTATTTCTACTAATGTTTTAACATCTTCCATCTCAAAATACCTCGATATTATTTGTCTTAGTACATTAACTCAACCTTATTCTTTTTAATTTTAATTAGTCCTTCCCTGCTCATTTTTGATAATTCACGTGATAGCGATGCTCTTTCCGATCCTAAGTAGTTTGCGAGATCATATCTAGTTTTATACGGTAAAGTAATACTATTTGATCCCTGTTTTACAGCCATAATATTTAGCATTTTAAATATTCTATCTCTTAGTTTTCTTTCACTCAGTATTTGTACTCTGTCATTGAGCGTAAAGAATTTCTCAGATATTTCCTGAATAAGATTTTTTAAAAATAAAACATAAACTTTGTCTGTGTGTATTGTATTTAGTATTCCATTCAAATCCAACCAGAGAATCCGGCAATTGGTTTTTGCATAAACCGTTACAGGACTTGAATCTCCTGACCCGGACAACACATCCCCAAAAACAGATCCTTTTTCTAAATAATTGATTATTGTAGATGTACCATTTTGGTTATCTACTTGACCAATTAAAACTCCGTCTAAAACAATTCCTATTGAATGGATAACATCTCCGGCCATGATCGGAATAGAATTCTTAGGATAAGAGGAAAGCGAATATACATTATCCGATAAGAATTGCGAGAGGTCTTCTTGTTTCATCCCCCGAAATAGAGGAAGAGATAATAATAAACTAATATCTGTACCTTTCATGATACTCCTTATGTTGCATATGCAACAGATTATTATCTAATAATATACGATAATATTCAGGACTTGGCAAAAATAAATAAATAGGAAGTAACAAAATGAAAAAAGCATTATCTCTACTATTAGTACTCGTTCTATGTTTCTCTTTTTCAGCGTGCGGAAACAATGATGTTCCAGTTGAATCCGAGCCTGAAACTGAAAATGAAATAGTCAATGAAGAAGCTACTGTTATTAGAATCGCTTCTTTAAAGGGCCCTACATCTATGGGCTTGGTTAATCTTTATGATAAAGCAGACAAACAGCAATTAAACTACGATTTGGCATACACTATATCCGGTGCAGCTGACGAAATCACTCCGCTTCTTGTAAACGGCGAAATTGATGCTGCTGCTATCCCTGCAAACCTTGCCTCTGTTTTATATAATAAAACAGAAGGTAAACTGGTAGTGGCTGCAGTAAATACCCTTGGTGTACTGTATGTAGTTGATCCTGGCGATGACATTCAGAGCATTGAGGACCTGAGGGGCAAAACTATTTACACTACAGGCAAAGGCACTACTCCCGAGTATGCCCTTGATTATGTTCTGGAAAAAAATGGACTTGATCCTGATACTGACGTTAAGATTGAGTTCAGTTCTGAAGCAACTGAGGTAACCTCACTTCTTACTTCTGACATTTCTGGAAATGCTGTTGCAGTCCTTCCGCAACCCTATGTAACCGCTGCGCTCGCTCAGAATAAAACTTTGAGAATTGCCCTCAGTCTTGCAGAAGAATGGGACAAAGTCGCAGATGATAGTAAATTAGTTACTGGTGTTTTAGTATTTAATAAAGAGTTTGCATCTTCCAATCCGAAACTTGTACAATCTTTTATGGATGATTACTCAGCTTCAATCTCTATGACGGCTGATGATGTAGATACTACTGCCGCTTTGATTGAACAGTACGGAATTGTTGCAAAGGCACCTATAGCTAAGAAAGCTCTTCCCTTCTGCAACATTACTTTCATTACAGGTTCCGACATGAAAACTGTTTTATCAGGGTACCTACAGACTTTGTATGATAAAAACCCTGCGGCTGTTGGAGGTAATTTACCAGCTGATGAGTTTTACTTTGGAGCATAAAATTAAACAGCTTATCAAAAAACTGCATATCACAATCCTCTGGATTGTGATATGGCAGTTTTTGTCATTTATCATAAGACAAGAGATTCTCTTCCCTTCGCCTTACAAAGTCTTAAACAGCTTAATTATATTGTTGCAGGATCCTACATTATTGCGAGATATTTCACATTCGTTAGTCAATATCTTAGGCGGAGTCTCCACTTCAATCATCTTGGCTGTTCTTCTCTCACTCCTAGCCCTTAAATATGATTATTTTAGATCTTTTATCTCTCCTTTGTTTTCCTTTATAAAATCTGTTCCTATTGCATCCTTTATTCTGATGGCATTTCTGTTATTTGGTTCTCAGGGTCTTTCATCATTTATTTGCTTTCTGATTGCTATACCAATTCTATATACGAATATTTTAGAAGGATTTCATTCAGTTCCCGTATCAATGATGGAAGCCGCACGTGTTTATAATATGCCTGAATCTCTTAAACTAAGGTATATCTATCTTCCACATGCAGTCCCGTTCTTCTTATCCGGTTGTAAAGTAGCTATTGGTCTTGCCTGGAAATCTGGAGTCGCTGCCGAAGTAATAGGTTTAGCTAGATACTCACTTGGAGAGAGACTTTATAACGCAAAATTGTTTTTAGATACTTCTCAAGTTTTTGCAATTACAATTGTTATTATTCTTTTAAGCTGGCTAACAGAGAAATGTTTGATGTTTTGTTTATCCAAACTATGTAACTATTTTGTCTAATAAAATGGCCTCAGACATATCAAGCCAAGATGATATATCTGAGGTCATTATTTTTATTTGGTATTTTTACGGAACGCAAGATAATTTTCTAATATAAGACGAGCAGCTTCACTATCAATCAATGACCTTGTTTTTTTTCCATGCACATTGCTGTCATAAAGATTTTTATATGCTTGAACGGTTGTAATACGTTCATCCCAAAGAACGACCCCTATTGAATCTCCGACATCCCTTGATAGTACTTCTGAAAACTTGATGCACTTTTTAGCTCTAGGTCCCTCTGACCCATCCATATTTTTAGGTAATCCCACAACAACTATCTCAGCTTCTTTCTCGTTGGCAATACGAGCTACTTCAGAAGAAACCTTAAACATATTTTTTTGAACGATACATCCCAGCGGAGAAGCTATAGTTTCTGAAGAATCACATAAAGCTAGTCCTGTTCTGACATCACCAAGATCAACAGCTAATATTATCATTATCATGCTCCATTTCAATTAATTTGTAAGCCAATGATAAATCTATTATAGAATCTTACTTTGAACTGCTCCCAATCAAGAAACTCAATTCCATTCCGTCCATAATTATAAAGTGTAAAGCGATTATCCTCATGAACCATAAACACAGTGTGCAGCCCTTTAATTAATCCTCCATAATTCCAATAGGAAAAGATAATCCCTCCCTGTATATCGCATATTCTCTTTTTGGAGACTCTACATGTCTTAAGTCCAAACGATTCGATCATTCTCTTTAGAGCGTAAGGATTAGATCCATAGGCTCCAATAGGAACAAACGGCACTTTTGTCAGTGCTCCGGATAATTCAAATTCGCATTCGATATCAGCGAAAGAACACTCTTTTTCCTTATATACTAACGCGTTATTTACCGCAATAATCTCACATCCGGACAAACCAACATTAACCTTTCCTATTTTAAAATCATTTATACCCGTAAGTTCACCTGTATTCTGATCAATTATGATTTCATTAAGAATGTCCTTGCTCCGATTGAAACGATAATTATCCTCACTCAAGGATTTTCTTGGTTCACGCGGATAAAGCCTGCTTAATCCTTCTTCAATTACAAGAAGAATATTACCCAGGACCTGCGTCACTCTATCAAATAATGAAATGCTATGTGTATTGGCCATATTATTCTCCGCATAGTGAATGATTAAGAAAAATATATAATACTTTTGTGTTTTTTTGCAAACACGGTATGTAATGCCACCATTACATATCATTATTTACATGTTTTGTGAGCATAAAATATCCCTGCCCCACTTTTCAACCTATTGCGAATTTAGTATAATTTCACTTGTGATAATGGTCAATTATGCACAATGATAACAGTCACGGAAAGGATGATACGTATGGCAAAACTCAGTGAATCTGCCGTTCAGAAGATTCTTGAGATCTGTGGGCGTTACAAAGACGAGAAGACGCCTCTTATGATGATCTTGAGCGATATTCAGAACGAATATGGTTACATCCCTCTTGAGGTTCAGGAATTGGTCTCGCAGCAGACCGGAATTTCTGTAGCTGAGATTTATGGTGTTGTAACTTTCTACTCATTCTTCTCCCTTACACCGAAGGGAAAGTATGTTATTGGATGCTGTCTTGGAACAGCATGTTATGTCAAAGGTGCTCAGAACATCATTGACAAATTTTCTGACTTGCTAAAAATTAAACCTGGTCAGACTACGGAGGATGGTTTATTTACACTGGACGCTCTCCGTTGCATTGGAGCATGTGGAATAGCTCCTGCTGTAAGCATCAATGGAAACGTTTACCCCAAGATGACCGTTGATGCTGTCCCCTCTGTAATTGCAGAGTATAAAGCTAAGGAGGGAATTGCATAATGATCGCTACCGTGGAACAGCTCAATGCCAATATTGCTGAAAACACAAAAAAGATCCAGGACAAATTAAACGGAGCTGACGGCAAACGTCATATCGTTCTTTGCGGAGGAACCGGATGCTTGAGCAGCCATTCTTCTGAAATCGCCGAAAAGTTTAGAAATGTCCTAGCTGAAAAAGGTCTTGATGATAAAGTAACCGTGAATATGGTTGGTTGCTTTGGTTTCTGTTCTCAGGGTCCATTCGTAAAGATCTATCCTGAAGATACTCTTTACAGATTGGTAAAAATTGAAGATGTAGATGAAATCGTCGCTTCTGATATTGAGAACAATACTATAGTTGAACGTTTGCTCTATGTTGATCCTGTGACAAAAGAGAAGGTTGCAAAGCAGGATGAGATCAACTTCTACAAAAAGCAGCGTCGTGTCGCTTTGCACGGATGTGGGATTATCAATCCTGAAGATATCAACGAAGCTCTTGGCTTTGGTGGATATCAAGGTCTTCGCAGAGCTCTCACAATGACTCAACAGGAAGTTATCGATGAGATCATGAAATCCGGACTTCGCGGTCGTGGCGGTGGCGGTTTCCCTGCTGGTAGAAAATGGCAGTTCGCATATGATCAGAAGAATGATGAAAAATATGTAGTTTGCAACGGAGATGAAGGAGACCCCGGTGCTTTCATGGATCGTTCCATCCTGGAAGGAAATCCTTTGGCCGTTGTTGAAGGTATGGTAATTGCTGGATACGCAATCGGTGCTCAGAACGGTTATTTCTATGTACGTGCCGAATATCCTACTGCCGTGAAAAGGCTTAGAATTGCCATTCGTGAAGCAGAAGAAATCGGTCTCCTCGGTGACAATATTCTTGGATCCGATTTCAGTTTCCGCTGCCATATCCGTCTTGGCGCTGGTGCTTTCGTTTGTGGTGAGGAAACTGCATTGCTGAACTCCATCATGGGTAAACGTGGTATGCCTAGACCTAGACCTCCTTTCCCTGCTATTAGCGGACTTTGGGGTAAGCCCACAATCGTCAATAACGTTGAAACTCTTGCTTGCGTACCTTTTATCCTGCGCAATGGTTATGAAGAGTTTGCCAAAGTAGGTACCGAACGTTCTAAAGGCACAAAAGTATTTGCTCTTGGTGGAAAAGTTAATAACGTTGGTCTAGTAGAAGTACCTATGGGTACCACATTGAGAGAACTCATTTTTGATATCGGTGGCGGTATTCCTGGAGGTAAGAAATTCAAAGCTATCCAGACTGGCGGTCCTTCTGGCGGATGTCTCACAGAAGAGTATCTCGATGAGCCTATTGATTTCGATAATCTAGTTGCAAAAGGTTCAATGATGGGCTCCGGTGGCGCTATCGTCATGGATGAAGACAACTGCATGGTCGACGTTGCTAAATTCTACATGGAATTCATCTGTGACGAATCATGTGGAAAATGTACTCCTTGCCGTATCGGTACAAAGCGTATGCTCGAAGTCTTGACCCGTATTACAGAAGGCAAAGGTACGATGAAAGATCTCGAAGAACTTGACGAACTGAGCCAGACTGTTAAGACGAATTCTCTCTGTGCTCTCGGTCAGACATCATCCAACCCTATCGTCTCTACTCTTACACACTTCCGTGACGAGTATATCGCTCATATAGTTGACAAAAAATGTCCTGCACACATTTGTAAAAACCTTATGCAGTATCATATCGATCCTGATAAATGCATTGGATGCGGTATGTGCGCGAAGGGTTGCCCTGCCAGCTGTATTACAAGAACGGATTATATTGCCCCGAATCATAAGCTTGCATCTATGTCTATAGATCCTTCCAAGTGCGTAAAATGTGGTGCTTGCATTGCTACATGTAAATTCGGTGCAATTGAGAAGAGATAAGGAGGAACAAACATGTCTTTAGTTAATATTAAAATCGAGGGTGTTCCTTATCAGGTAGAATCCGGTCTGACCATCCTCGAAGCTGCAAAAGCTTGTGGATATGAAATTCCTTCACTCTGTGCTTTTAATCATGGTGAATGCAACAGTGGCTCTTGCCGTGTTTGTCTCGTAGAAGCTACCGGCGCAAGAGGACTAGTCGCAAGCTGCGTATACCCTGTAAATGAGGGTATGGAAATCAGAATTTCTACTCCTAAAGCTGTTCAAGCCAGAAGAAGAAGCGTAGAACTTCTTCTTTCGAATCACAACAAGAACTGCCAGCAGTGCGATAAGAACGGAAAATGTGAGTTGCTTCATGTTGCTACACTTACCGGAGCTCGTGAAGATGCTTTTGAAGGTGTTCATTCCGAAACAACTCTTGATCAGTTGGCTCCCGCACTTTACAGGGATACTTCTAAATGTATTCTTTGTGGAAGATGTATAGCCAGATGTTCAAATGCTCATGGCCTTGGAATTCTTGGTTTTGAGAACCGTGGATTTAACACGATTGTTTCCCCTGCTGAAAATCGTAGTTTTGCAAATTCTCCATGTATTCAGTGTGGCCAGTGCGTAAGCGTATGTCCTACCGGCGCCTTAATGGAAAAGTCTGAAATTGATAAAGTTGACGCTGCTATCGCAGCTGGAAAATATGTCGTTGTTCAGGCTGCTCCTGCAGTTCGTGCTGCTCTTGGTGAAGAGTTTGGTTATCCTGTTGGAACACCTGTCACCGGAAAGATGATTGCAGCTCTCAGACGTCTCGGCTTCTACAGAGTATATGATGTAAACTTTGGTGCTGACCTTACCATTATGGAAGAAGGAAATGAGCTCCTTGACCGTCTTACAAATGGTGGTGTGCTTCCCATGATCACATCATGTTCTCCTGGTTGGGTAAATTATGCTGAGTACAATTACTCTGATCTGTTACCCCACCTGTCTTCTTGCAAATCTCCTCATCAGATGCAAGGTGCGATCATTAAATCATATTGGGCAAAAGAGCATAATCTTGATCCTAAAGATGTATTTGTTGTTTCTGTTATGCCTTGCACTGCCAAGAAGTATGAACGTCAGAGAGATGTAATGAATGTTGACGGCATTGATGATGTTGATGCTGTAATTACAACTAGAGAACTTGCCAGAATGATCAGAAGAAGCGGTATCATCTTCAACAGGCTTCCTGACGAAGAATGGGATAGCGACATTATGGGCGATTATTCCGGAGCTGGTGTTATTTTCGGTGTTACTGGCGGCGTTATGGAAGCCGCTCTGCGTACCGTTTATCATGAGCTCACTGGCAAAGAACACGACCTTATCAAGTTCGAAGCAGTTCGTGGCCATGAAGCAGGCATTCGCGAGGCTTCTATTGATATCAATGGAACAACCGTTAATGTAGCTGTTGCATCCGGAATGAAATCTGCTAAAGTTCTTTTGGATGAAATACGTGAAGGTAAATCCAAATACCAGTTCATTGAGATTATGGGATGCCCTGGTGGTTGTATCAATGGTGGCGGACAACCCTATGTACGCAGCTGCTTCCTCCCGAACGAAGCTGACGATATCCTTGATACATATAAAGAGAAACGTGCCAAAGCTCTGTATTCTGAAGATGAACGTCAGGCTATCAGACAGTCTCACAATAATCCTCAGATTATTGAACTTTATGACAAATTCCTCGAGAAGCCCAATTCTCATTTAGCTCACAAATTGTTGCATACCACTTATGCTGCAAAAGAAAGATTTAAATAATCCTTTTTACAAACTAACAAGAAACATGGGATGATCTTTTAAGATCATCCCATGTTTTATGTTTGTATGAATATAAAATAGTGAAAAGAATTACGATCAGATGTACTAATTCTCAAATGCAGGAGTCCAGTATTTATTACCAAATATATCCGTTAAAAGATACGTAACACTAAACGTTGTATTACGAATTCTGAGGTTTTCCAATACAAGATCTCCATTAACAGTTAAAGGTTCTCCCAAATATCTACTTGAACTGAATTCCCCATCATATGAATAGTAATCACATAAGAATTGCAACACATCACCATTCTTGAGCGCAATAGTACCTTTTGCTACTGTGCTTGTCTCCCCTTCTACATAAACAGGTCTTGCGCCTGTAATAATACCGTAGGGGTTCTCTTTATTAAAAACGACCTCAAGATTGATACGCTGTATAAAGGCTTCACCGTCTTCATCCTCCGAGGAAAGCAATGCTGGAATGTATCCTGTTGTTGTCCAACTACCATCATCTTCAGCAACATCTGATTCAAGATAATATGCAACAACCTGTCCATTAAGAGTCAGCCATGTCTTATCATAATCAAGTATAAGATCATTACCCTCTATTTCGAAGACATTGTCTCTGCCAAGATCTATATAGCCCTCTCCATCGTCGACATAAACATTAAGCTCAACAGTCTGAATCAAGTTCCACTCATCATCTGTTAAACTTACGACTCTTTTACCGTTTGAATTAAGCGAAGCAACTATACGTGAGGGATCAATGAGATTTTGAGATATATACCGAGCATTTTGCTTAACCGTGTCAACATCCATCCACGAAAATTCAGAAGGAACATTCCTTCCAGAATAACCGCTAAGCAATTGATAGATAAGAGTAGGATCAATGGAATAACCAGATGAATAATTACCGTATGAATCACTATACTCGCCCAATAATGAACCAAGAGGCGATGAAGACCCAAACAAATCACTCAAATCAATAGACGAACTACTTCCATAACTAGAATAACCGGTGGATGCTCCTAATTGTCCAGACTGTGCCATACTCGCAAAATTGGTAATGAATTGAGTATAGTTCGTATCAAATCCGATCTGTTTATAGGTGCTAAGGGCACTATTCATCGAACGTAGATTCTCATAAGGAAAATAAATCGAAATACCATTGGCTCTGCTAATATTTGTTTTATTGTATTTGATACAAGACTTAAGAAGAGTTACCAGGTTTTTAGCATCCTGTGTGTCAATTCTATCAGCGAAATCAATTAAATCAATCTGATTGAGACGTTGAGCTTCTGCGAACTGTCTTGTATTGGCACGTGCATTAGAAACCGTTCTATAATTGTTTCCACTTAACATGTCATTTGTTGAATCAGCAAAAGCAGAAAAATACTGCGGTATAGTGCCTTCCAATTCAGCAAGATCAACTATAGAAAGAGTTACCGGTGACTGAGAAGATGCCCTTAAACTAGTTGAAACAAAATCATCAATTAGCTGCTTAGACAGAGTAACGGTGTCTATTGAAGTATTCCGAGATAGAGAAGTAAGCCAATTTGTGTAATACCAACCGGCCCCAGGTTCACTTTCTTCGGACGCGATCAAATAATCCGCGTAATTGTCGCAGACCATAGCTGTTTCAAGAGTCTGCATTAAACAAGCATCAAAACCGATCCAATCAAATTGAACATTTGCAGCCTTAAGAGCTGAGTTAAATTGAGCGAGATCCATTGAGCCCGACGATGAGTGTTTCTCATCGTAACCATAACCTGAAACAGAACCACCGCCGTGATCCCACATAATCAGAATATATCTATCTGCAGAATAATTCTTACTACAATATTTTATAAACGATGTAAGAGTAAGAGGATCTGTCATCGTAAGATTACCTAGGTTATCCTCAAGTATAGAAACGCCCCCCTTCTCTACTTTCAGAATTTGGTTGGTCGTAGATGAAACGACATTGTTCTGCCATTTCTTGCACCCACCTGTTTCTACAATAATATTGACTTTATCTGAAAGCGAAGCATTCGTCATCTCGACGAGATCACTGGTAGCCATTCCATACTTTGACTCCAGATCCGTGCCACACATGTACACCATAATAGTAACAGAATCGGTACCGTTACCTTTAGGCGTATAATACTTTTCTCGAGGAGTACCTTGATGAACGACTGAAGAAGCACCGTTATTATCAGATTGAGTTGGATTATAATCAAGCTCCGGCTTAGTTGTTGTCTCTGTTTGCTGAGAAGTGTTTTCTTGATATGAAGGAACCACACTGGTAGGTACAGAGAGACAACTGCGAAGAAGTGTCATAATTACAATAACAGCTATAATTAATAACACAATCCTTCTCATTCTTGGAGACAGCGAGGTAAAAATCTTACCTGCAAGCAAAAGTAACAAACCGCTGGAAAGAGGATTTCCTCTTTGCATGTCTCGATTTGACCCTGCTTCCTGCCTATCACGTCTTTCCCTTTGTCCGCTTCCTACAGGTGAAGTGCCGTATTCTTTGCCTTTTCCGACATTTACCGACCCTGATCCGACTTTCTTTTCTCTACTATGTGGTTTATTATCCATTATTGTGCTACTCCGTGTTCTCCTGTTTTACTTGAATTATATCATTCTTTTTATAAAAAAATATCTTTTAGTTATAGTACAATATATCAGCAATAACTCTAATTTGCTACAACACTGTATTATTTTGAAACTATTTGTAAGTATTACCCATATTAATCATTCTGCATCAATTCTGTAACAACATATGAGGGTTTCAAACGATGGATAATATTACATCCTATATTGGTTGGTATTCAGATTTCGATTTCATAGATATGCCTTTTAACATAGTGGATAGCATTATAATGTGCCAACTAGCTTACGCTCAATTTGATCTTAATTCTCTTAAGGAAGCCCCATTAAAAGATTGCCTTATTGTTTCCCAAGATCGTTCAAGCACATTTCAACGTGAAGCAATCAAGTCAAAACGTTTTGGTAATATTATCGTATCTGACATTTTTGAAGCTTACGATGAGGATTACAATAACCCTACTCAATTCTATGCAATCTGCTTCACATACCAGCCAAATCATAAATATATAGCCTTCAGAGGTACAGATGCTTCACTTGCTGGGTGGAAAGAAGACCTTATGATGGGCTACCAAAAAATAGCAGCCCATGATTTAGCTTTAGAGTATTTAAAACGGTGTATATCGAAAGACTACCGATACGTGATAGGCGGCCATTCAAAAGGAGCCAATCTTGCTTTATATGCATGTTCTTTTTTATCCGACGATAAATTAAAACAAGTGGAACATATCTACCTGAATGACGGACCCGGTCTTAATCCTGCAATTTACGACGTATCCGTTTTAGAGAGAATAGATGAAAAGGCCACTGTATTAGAACCTGAGTTTTCTATTTTTGGTAAAATATATGAACCTCAAATACATGATATTAGAATAGTAAAAAGCACTCAGCAGGGTTTATTGCAGCATAGTATGAGTACATGGATTATTGATAAGGGTCATTTAAAATATACCTCTTCTCATACTGATACCAGTACCTGGGTCAATATGGTAATCAATAACTGGTTTGAAAGCGAATCCCTAGAAAGTCGTAAAATCTTTGTTGACGAGTTATTCCAAACTCTTACATCTACAGGGGCAAAAACTCGCTATCAGATCAAACCCGGTAATGTAGATGATTTAAAAAAATACTGGAAAGCGATTTCTACCTCGGATACCAAAGCTAAACTAATAGCTGGCAACCTCCCCTTATCCGCAATATTTGGGAATTTCTTCAGAGAAATTAATACCGGCAACATATATAAAGCAGTTCATGACTCTATTACCATACAAGGGATACTATGTCTGTTATTTGGTTTATTTATGTTATTGCTGCCAAGAAGATTTTTTGATATTGCATTTGTGATTCTTCTTTTTTCCGTCGTAATAATTCAAATAGTTAATGTTGTAAATATGCTAATACGTTATAAGCGCCATTTAAGGTCTATTATTCCTCAAGTAATAATATGTTCTGCTTCATTTGCAATCTTCTTAATTCTCTTGGTTAAGGAAAGCGCTCTTTTCATTATCGAAAGCGCAGTGATTGGTTTTGTTTTGTTAGTATGGTCTTTTAGAAACTGGATTCACACCAAAGAATCTGTATTTCATTCATTTGAATATTGGAAAAATATAGCTGAAACATTTTTTACGCTTTTATTCGGACTGTTTATATTAGTAGCGCCATCGTACACCATATCTTCATTTACAACTTATTTAGGATATTACATGTTATTTGACGGAATAATAACTGCTATAACCGGAAAGAATTGATCTCAATTGGGCCGTTTATAGAAACTGTTATCTTCACATGTCAAAAAGAAGGAGCTCCCTCAGCTCCTTCTTTTCTATTTGATTATGTCTTACATATTTATTTACCTGTCGTCTTCTTCAAGCATCCGCAACTTTTGATATTGCCTGAAGTCAAACGTATTAATGGCAAATCAATGTAATTACCGCAATCACACTTGCAGTGCCATACAACACTGCCATTCTTTCTTTCATTAGTTGCAGACACAGCGACCAGTTTTCCGAATCTCTGACCACTTATATCATGTGCCCTACGCTTCAATTTCTCAATTCTTTTACATCCACAACTCGTAGTGTTTCCACTAGTCAAAGAACTAAGCCTTACATCGATCTCATTGCCACATTCACATCTGCAATGCCACATGTAAGTACTTCCACTTACGACACCTAATGGGTATAGCGCTTCGAGTTTACCAAAGTGCATACCAGAAATGTCCTTTATCTTATCTTTATTCTTTTGGCATCCACAACTATAAATCTTTTTCCCTAAAATTTTATATGGCTCAAGAAATAGAATTTTCCCGCATTCACACTGACATTTCCATAAATAAGATCCTTTTCTCTTGGAATCTGTTCTTTCGATAGCTGTTACGATACCCGAGCGCATACCTGTTAAATCTGCTTTTCCCATGTCGATACCCTCATAAATAGAATAGGCATGGATTTCTGAGAAACAAAAAGTACTACGCATCCGTCAAAACAAATACAAGTATTCAGTTTGTATTATCAAATACCCATAAATATCAATGTTATGAAGAATCAATTATTATTCCATTGTTAGTATAATTTTAAAACGTATCGTATTCAATAATATATTGTAATGAATAAATAATTTTCAGCAGAAATGTAAAGTAAAAGTACATAATTTTGACAAATACAACAATGAAAACAAATGAGAGAAAGAGTGTATATGATACATTATCTACATTATTAAATATTTATGAATTTCTGAGGGTATATGTATGGCGCAGAATTGTTTTATATTATACTTTATTGTGTGAATATACTCTAGACATTTCCGTTAAATGTGATGTATACTTTTCATGATTGGGATTTGCGCAAAGAATGCAACGCGCAATGCACATGATAATGAATAGTAAATCTATTTAAAGGAAGTATTGTTGTCTATGAACGAATGTTTAAACACCCTATTTCTTGGGAGAAAATTCAAAAACCTTCTCAAATTATCTTTTGAACCAATTAGAGAAAAATACGATTTAAAGCAAACCGAAATCGAAGTATTGAGTTATCTTGCTTTATACCCTTCCGCTACCTCTACTGAGGTATATCAGAATTTGAACTTGAATAAAGGACATGTGTCTCAGTCCACTATTCATCTTCAGTCTCTTAATCTAATCGCTTTGCACACGAACCCTAATGACAAAAGGTCTGCTACTTATTCTTTAACAGAAAAAGGAAAACAGGCTTATGACGATATCATGAAAGAACATTCTGTCCTTTTGAATTCGTTGCTGCACAATATATCAGACAAAGAACTAAAGTCTTTTCTTAAGACGAGTTCCAAAATCATGGATAATATTGATAACATTTTGAATCAATAACACTTATTATCTATATGCTTCAGATTAATAATATCTCCAAAAAATATCTCACTGGCAGTCTTTCTCAGACAGCATTAAATCAAGTCAGCCTGACATTCAGAGATAATGAGTTCGTTGCGATACTCGGTCCCAGTGGGTCTGGTAAAACGACATTATTGAATATTATCGGTGGACTCGATCGCTATGATGAAGGAGATATTATAATCAATGGTATTTCCACAAAAAAGTATAAAGATAAGGACTGGGATTCATACCGTAATCATACAATAGGTTTTGTTTTTCAGAGTTACAATTTAATACCCCATCAATCTGTTTTATCCAATGTAGAACTAGCGCTTACTATATCTGGCGTCTCCAGTCATGAGAGAAGGAATCGTGCTATTCGTGCTTTGGATAATGTCGGACTTGGTGATCATATTTACAAAAAACCAAATCAATTGTCCGGAGGTCAAATGCAGCGTGTAGCGATTGCACGAGCACTTGTCAATGATCCGGACATTTTGCTTGCTGATGAACCAACAGGTGCTCTAGATAGTGATACGAGTATCCAGGTAATGGAACTTCTAAAGGACGTTGCCAAAGACAGACTTGTAGTGATGGTGACCCACAACCCGGATTTAGCTAAACAATATGCCACAAGAATCGTAACTTTACGTGACGGTGTAATTCAGAACGATTCCGATCCTTGTATCGTTTCCGATAACAAAAGTATTCCACTATATAAAAATCTTGGCAGAGCCTCCATGTCATTTCTTACGGCTCTAAATTTAAGTTTCAATAACCTAAAAACTAAACTAGCCAGGACAGTTCTCGTCTCACTCGCAGGTAGTATTGGAATTATCGGTATTTCTCTAATCCTATCCTTATCTAACGGAGTAAATTCTTATATTCGCTCTATTGAAGAAAGCACGCTTTCTGAGTATCCTGTTCAAATCACTAGCTCTGCTTTTAACTTTATGACTGCATACGAATTGACAAACTCTGATGAAGGTGACACCGAAGACACTAATAATGACACTACTCCTTCTAATGTTGTTCATGAGATACCTATCATTAACAGCATGCTTTCCCACACCACTTCAAATGATCTGGTTTCTTTAAAAGAATACCTTGATAACAATAAGTCAATTCCTTTGTATACTAACTCAATTGAATATAGTTTTGGTTATGAACCTCATATTTACAGACTCGATGGCAATAAATACAGACAAGTAAATCCCGATTCATCTTTCAGCGCATTAGGGTTTAACAGCACTGCTTCAAACAATTCCATTCTTTCGATGTTTGGTTCGTCCAATCAGTTCTTCTGCCTTCCCGAGAGCAAAAAACTGTATATCGATCAATATGATATTCTTGCCGGACAATGGCCCTCTTCAAAAAATGAAGCTGTTCTAGTACTACTTAGAAGCGGAAATATTACGGATTTCCAATTATACACTTTAGGTATAAAGGATAGCGATGAACTGGACGCATTAATAAAATCATTTGCTGAAGAAAAAAGTATTAATACAGATACTTCCTCGCTAGTATTCAACTATAAAGACTTTTTGGGTATTTCTTTTAAAGCTGTATCTCCTTTTAGGTATTATAAATATGAAGGGGAATTCAACCTTTGGGTTGATAAATCTACGGATAAATCATTCATGCAGAATCTTCTGAATGGTAGTGAGGATCTTACAATTGTCGGTGTAGTGATGCCGAAGGCAGACAGTGAGGTGGCGATGCTCCAAAGCGGCATTTATTATACAAGCGATCTTATTAATTATCTTGTCGATGAAGCAGCAAATAGTGATATCGTAAGAGAGCAATCTTCTCACCCCTCAATAAACGTCTTTACTGGCGTCCGTTTTGATGAAGAAAACAACTCTTCCGTTAACCTAGATAATCTTTTCTCTATCGACGAATCTATGCTTCAAGAGGCTTTTTCTTTTGACCCAAATGCCTTATCGTTTGATGCTAGTTCCCTCTCCAAGTTACAAGATATCTCTGTATCCTCTCTAATCACAGAGCAAGATATTGCATCTATTAGCATGCCGACTTTAGATTTTGAATCTTTAAGCAATAGCTTATCTATAGAAATAGATCCGAATCGTGCACGCGAAGCCATGCTTAACATAATTAGTGACTATATGGATTATGGTTCTTCTGATCCTTCAACAGATTACTCTAAACTTTCAGAATCAATTGAGGCATATCTGAATGATCCTCAGACAAGAAGTCTGCTTTCTGAAGAGATTTCGAACATCATGAATGAAAGTGATTCGCCTGCAATACCAGATGAAATAATAATTGAAGCTATTATTTCAGTTCTTGATTCATATACCGCGTATTTAGATCAAAATGAAGAGCAACTTACTCCTTCTCAATACATCTCTGGTCTCAGTGAATATCTATCATCTGATGAAGGAAGAGTAGTCTTATCTGAAGTTTCCAATTCAATAAGGGATTCTATTTCTTTTCCAAGCATCTCGGATGAATCTATTCAAAGTATTATAGACAAACTGGTTAATGGATATTCTGACTACGCAAAAGCGAACTCATTACCTGATCCAAGCAGATTAGAATCCTCTATTCAGGAATATATTCAGTCGGAAAGAGGTTCAAATACTATTAGTACTTCTGTTTCTTCTCTAATAGATACAGCTTCCCTGGAACATGATTTCAATCAGTGGCTATCCAGTCAAACCCCGACTATACAACAGTCTTTACAGCCCTTACTTACAACAGTCATGCAAAGATTGACCTTTGAAATATCAAGTGTTCTACAAAGCTCTTTCGGTTCTTTATCCGGTTCATTCGCAAATGCATTCAAAATTAATACTAATGCCTTCTCTAAGGCATTCCGTATCAATATGAGTGAAAGTGATTTCACTTCTTTGATGTATTCCATGATGCAACAACAGCAGAATACATTTGAAGAGAACCTTCGCAAACTCGGCTATATAGATCTTAACGTCCCATCATATATTTCTATTTATCCTAAAGATTTTGACTCCAAGGAAAAAGTCATCTCTCTCCTCAATGCATATAATGATTTAATGGCGGAAACTGATGACACAAAAGTAATATCTTTCACTGATACTGTTGGTACTTTGATGTCTTCGGTTACTACTATTGTTGATACGGTCTCATATGTATTAGTCGCTTTTGTTGCTATTTCCTTAATAGTATCTTCTCTAATGATAGGAGTCATTACTTATATAAGCGTTCTCGAACGAAAGAAAGAGATTGGTATATTGAGAGCCTTGGGAGCTTCAAAACATAATATCTCACAGGTATTTAATGCTGAGACATTCATAATAGGCGCCATTGCTGGTATACTAGGCATCATTCTTACACATATTATTCTTGTTCCCGGCAATATGCTGATCCACCATCTCACAAACAATTACAATGTCAATGCTTATCTTCCGTTCACAGCAGCCTTGATATTAATTGCACTTAGCATCATTCTAACGTTAATCGGTGGTATCATACCCTCAAAAAAAGCTGCTAAAAGTGATCCTGTTACAGCTTTAAGATCCGAATAGAATCATTTAATAAGACTTTAAAAAGCACTTGTCCTTTCTCTGATAAAGGACAAGTGCTTATCTTAAATAAATGAATTCAACTTATTTCCATCTGTTTTCAGAATACTTTCTTTCCCATTCCATATCATAAAACGAACTAGAAGCTTTCATATGACATCCTTCATAAAGATCATTGGAAAGTTCCAAAATGACATCATACAATTCCAAATCTTTTTTCCACATCTCAGATATGTTAGAAAAACCAATTAAAGTACCAACAATCTGACCTGTTATCGAACCAGTAGAATCACTGTCCCCATCATGATTAACAGCAGCACGTATAGCACTGTCAAAATCCGTAGTATGACGTAAACTACAATATATAGCTATAGCCAGCGCTTCTTCTGCGATCCATCCCTGCCCAAGTTCATGGATATTTTCCATGTCCTCTTTACTATTACCTGCTAGATCGATTGCTTTATTGATTAGTGAAGTCAAGACACCAATCTGAGTATCATCGCTGAAAATCCTTTCCACTGTATCTCTAGCTTCAATAACAATATCGTGCAAATTATCACTATTACTATACGCAAGCCGGTTTATGATATGTACTAGAACCGACGCAGGCATGTAACCTAATGAATTACCATGAGTTATAGCAGCTATTTGTGCAGCTTCTCGATCTAGCCACTCTATATTTCCATGAAATTTCAAAGCTAAAGGAGCAACTCGCATTACTCCACCGCACCCCTTACTATCATTAACAGGAGCTACAATGTAATCTTCTATTTCGTTTAAGGTCTCTCCCCTTTCATTCAAAGAAGACAGACATGTTTTACCAGGCGCTCTCCATTCATATAATTCGGGAACATATACCAACCAACAAGCATTTCCCTCAATAGAATCAAAATCCGGCAACATACCATGAGAAGCATATTTTTGAGTTGCAAGCCAATCCCAATATGCGCTCGCAACAGAATTTCTCGGCTTCCAATGCGTCTTCCACATTTTCCCTGAACTCTCGCCAGACAAAAGGCCATTTGCAGTAAATAAAGTCATTTGTGTATCGTCAGAAATTAATGCTTTACCACAAGATTCATCAATGTCGTAATACTGAATACCAGAAGGACCATAGGTCGCAAATATGTCTGCTTCTTGTTTAAACTCTATAGGGTAGCCTAAAGCATCTCCAATAGCCCCCCCAAATATACATCCTAGAATCTTATCTCTGTTACCATCAAGAACAGTCATTTCAAATTACCTCTTACTGCGAAATATATAATGAAGCTATGATATCCCTGATTTTCGCTATTCTATCATCTCTTCGTCTTTCGGAAGGATACCTCTGATAATACAATTCATTACCAAGATACATGCGAGCTTCGCGCATCTTTCTCAGATATAAGATGTGCCCTAGAATCCAACACAAAAAGCCATAATATGCAAATAACAAAATAATCCACCAATACCGTAAAGAGTGCGCAAATGTGAAAAATATGATTGGCGGAAGCATAGCCATAATAGCCAGCATAAAAAGAGCAAATGTAGATATAGCAGATTCAAAATTCAAATGATCATTTTTAAGGGAATTAGGGCTCATATAAACTACTCCTTTGTTTTAAGTAGCAAATCATACATCCAATGAAAAAACACTTTAGAATCAGCTTTTTTAGCATAATGACAATTAATTGGTAAGTCAACTTGATGCCCTTGTTTATCCCTAATGACAGTATAGTTTCTTCCTAAAACAGTTTCACCGTATGCGTAACCTCTTCCAAGGTCCACATGAAAACTTGTGTCCCAAATCTCACTCAATACTTCGGGGTGAACAACAGCGCATACAGCAAGAGGATCATGAAGGGCAGCACCTACTATCTTACCTTTTGTTTTTCCCAGATTATTATCACTTGCTCTCAATCTTTGCTCTATCATATCGGCTACAAAGACAGCTTGTTTCGTTCCTATAGCTCTAATCTGAGCTGCTTGCTCATAATTTAAATATGCATTTGAAGTAGCATCCAATGAAACCATCGTAACATCCAGTCCGCTGCTCAAAACAATTTCAACCGCCTCAGGATCCACCCACACATTGAATTCAGCCGCTTGTGTGGAAGCATATACATCATGAGATCCTCCCATCATAACAACTCGTTTAATCTTTTTAAGAATTCTATCATCTGAACGTATAGCTAAAGCAAGATTTGTTTGAGGTCCTACAGGAACAATTGTTACAGATCTATCCGGCATTTGCAAAAGCTTTTCTACGATCCACAATGGTGCTCTCTGTTCATTCGCCTTTAGTGTTGTAGGAGGAAGAGGAAGATGATGAGGATGGACTCGCTCCTTATCATCTCCTAAAATCTCACGATGAGGCAATGTCATACCTTGAATTCCCCACGGAACCAAGGTAGACACGAGAGGCAATTCTGCTCCCATATATACAGGAATATCGCACGAATTACACAATTCAAGTACTCTCAAGGTATTATCCGTCGTATTTTTCAGTTCTACATTTCCGCCGACAGTGGTCACTCCTAATATATCAATATCTTCACTTAACAAAGCACATACGAGAGCGACAGCGTCATCCGAACCAGTATCTACATCTAGTATTATTCTCTCTTTATGCATGATCCAACCTACTAATGATATAAATCAAGAACAAAATAGATTCTATTTCTACTTATTCTTTGTATCAAAAAACTGAGGCATCACCCTCAGTCTTTTGATATTATATTGCTTTTATAATTCGATTGCAGTATCAAGAGCTATTTCCATCATGCTCTTAAAAGCGGTCTGTCTCTCTTCAGGCGTTGTTTCAGCCCCTTTCTTATCAGAGACAGTTAAAAGACAAGCAGCCTTTTTACCAAGGTATCTTGCATTAGCGAACAAACCAAAGCCTTCCATTTCGCCAGCAATAATATCGTATTTCTTCGGTCTGGAAGCCCGAATATCCGGATCACCATAAAAACAGTCGCCGCTGCTTCCGATACCTTTATAAATCTTTCTTCCAAGTTTTTCAGCTGTAGCTGCAAGTTTATCTGTCAATTCTTTATCGGGATACATTAGGTCTTCTTCATATCCAAAAGCAACTTTCGCATAGGTAGAATCAGAAAAAGCCGCCGTTTCAAGAATCACGTCATAGAGATCCATCTCAGGAAGCAATCCACCACATGAACCGACACGGATAATGTTCTCTACACCATAGAATTTGTAAAGTTCGAATGAATAGATTCCAATAGAAGGAATACCCATTCCGTGGCCCATAACAGAAACTTCAACGCCTTTGTACTTACCTGTATATCCAAGCATTCCACGTACATGATTGAATTCTTTGGCATCTTCGAGGAAGTTTTCCGCGATAAACTTAGCACGTAACGGATCACCGGGCATAATAACGGTTTTGGCAATGTCGCCAACTTTAGCACTGTTGTGTGGGGTTCCTTTGAATTCAGCCATTTTACAACCTCTTTCTCTAATATAATGATTTGATTTCATAATTCTATTTTATTATGATTCTTAATGATACTCAAGGACATAAGTCACATTAATTAAGGTGAATGTCACACCTACTGCATTATCCCATTCTATCAGTGAAAGGAAAAAAACATGAAATACTTAATCATATCTATAGGATCATTCATATCCGGTTTTTTACAAGGGTGCACTGGTTTCGGAGCTGTTATGATCATGATGATCATTTTTCCTTTTTTTCTTCCAATTACTGATTCAATAGGTATAGCAAATTCATCTACTATCGTAGGGAATCTGCACGTCTTTTTTCAGCATAGAAAAGACGTCATATATAAAAAGGTTTTGATTCCTTCATTAATTAGCATAATTGTAAATGCTTTTGCAACACTACAATCAATCAAAACAAATCAACAAACAGTGAAAAAAGCATTTGGAATGTTTCTAATTATCCTTTCCTTATACTACCTTATATTCAATAAAGGAAAAAAATGGAACCTATCCTTACCCGTTAAATTGATAATTATAGTTGCTTACGCCATATTTACAGCCTTTTTCGGCATAGGTGGACCATTAATAGCCATATACTTCATGAATACTACTAAATCAAGAAGCGAATATCTTGGATCAATTCAACTATTCTTTTCAATAACAGGAATATTTAATACAATTGTGCGTATATCTTCAGGTCTGATTAAGATAGAACATCTCCCTCTAATTATAATCGGAATGTTAGGAGTGTTTATATCAGGTATTGTAAGCAAATCATTTATAGATCGCATAGAAGTCAGACAAGCTGAATTATTAACCTATTTACTTGTTGGATTTACTGGAGTCTATAACCTATTCTTCTGAAAGACTATTGTTGATAATTCAAATGCTTATCATCAATAAGATTAAGTGTATTATTTATATATCTTTTGGATAACCATTTAGCCATGTCTAGATTCTGATCCAAATAATTGCCGCATTCCTCAGGTTTCGCTCCTGGAATATCACCCTCAAAGTCAACTATAAAAGAAAACATATCTCTAACCAGTTCTACAACATCTGCAGACATAAGGTCCCCTTCAAGTATCAAGTAGAATCCTGTCCTACACCCCATAGGACCGAAATATACAACTTTCTTTTTCCAATTAGGATTATTTCTTAAGTATGTAGCCCCAAGGTGCTCTATCGTGTGTATCTCAGCAGTATTCATTACAGGTTCCTTATTGGGAGTTGTCATCCTTATATCAAAAGTAGTAAGGACAACATTATTAAATTCATCCTTACGTGAAACATAGATTCCCGGTTCAAGAATTAAGTGGTTAACTGAAAAACTCTCTATTCTTTCCATATTTAAATATCCTCCAATTTGTAATATTCTACCATGAAAAATCGGTGCTGTATTAATACAGCACCGATTTTCAATTCTATATCAGAATTAATTGAGTAAACAAATGAATTATGCAGAAACAGCTACGAAGTTAACTGTTGTATCAGCAAAGATCTTATTCAGCTCGTCAAGAGACTTGCCATATGCAGAGTCAACAGTGAGAGCACCAGAAAGAACATCCTGTGTGATCTTATCAGCGATAGCAAGTGCATCTGCGTTCGCATTTGCCTTGAAGAAATCGTTGTCAGCGCATCCCGCAGCACCTTCAGCAATACCATAAAGCCTTGTGCCAAGAACAGGTGTACCACCTTCGTTAATTGTCTTAACCAGGTCGTAAACAGGCTGAGCAACTTTCTTAAGAGCAGAAGTAAGAATGACTTCAGCTTTATCCTCTTTGTCGTGGCTCAAGAATACTGCATACTGGTCGGAGTCAACACCGATATCCCATACAGTATCATCGCCAGCTTCGCGGAGCTCGAGAACAGCTTCAATAACACCATCACCAGACTGACCAGCAACACCGTGCATGATGTCAGCTTTGTAGTTGTTATAAAGAGCTTTTGTCAATTCCTTCGCTCTTGCAGGGTCACTCCAGGGGGAGTTACCAGCAACCCAGGAATAAGCTGTGGAAGCGGTCTCATCTGCGTATTTAACGCCCTCGACCCAACCTACCAGGAAGTCATAAAGACCTGTGTTCTCCTGGCCGCCAACCCAACCAGTTACTTTGGTTGTGGACTGGCATGCAGCAATTGCTCCGCAGACAAAGTCAGATTCGTTAGCACCGAATACAACAGCGAGAATGTTCTCATTCGGCTCATAGCCTGTGTCTGTGCAGTCATAAAGGAAGAATGTTGTGTCCGGATAGTCCATAGACTCCTCGTCGAGGAGAGCACGAACATCAGAGCTGTATCCAGCGACTACGATATCATAGCCACTCTGAGCAGCCTCACGAACGCCGTTAACAACGCCATCTTCACCAACCTGCTGGCAGTCATAAGTGATGCCAAAGTCAGCCTGAGCTTCTTTCAGACCATTGTCGCAGGAGTCTGCGAAAGAGTTGTCGCCGAGTGCGGAAACAACATAGCAAACACGCAGAGCTGCTACTTCGGATTCGCCACCAGTGGGCTCGTCATTGCCACCTGCCGGCTCTGTCTCGCCGCCACCGCATGCTACTAAAGCAAAGGCGAGGACAAGGACGAGCATTAAGGAAAGAAATTTTTTCATTAATCTACCCTTCTTTCATATTATGAGTTGTTTACTCTCTTAAAGATTACTAGTTGGTCTATATTTTGTCAACAAATAGAAAAATATTGAAATAATATTGTTATTTTTTATACTGGTACAGCCAAATTCAAAGCGCCTTCAACTATTTCAGCCACAAAATGATTGTCGTAAACTATCTCTCCATCATTAGAATATGCGAAACCCTCAGGGGCGGTAACCTCAATTCTTTTAGCTCGAACATATGTAACAAGGTCAGCCATACTTTTGGTATCAAGATGTTCCCCCTTCATATAATGGCCGATCAAAAACGGAACCCGAAGTCTGGAACATGGTTTAAAAACGCAAACATCGATCCACCCATCATTCGTGATTGCTTTCGGAGAGCATCTAAATGATCCACCAACATATTGTCCGTTTCCTAACGTACAAAACAAACCATAATTATCCGGGTTAAGATCAACTCCATCTGCCACTACCTTAAACTCGTTCTTTACACTTGTAATAAGAGCTTTAACTATTCCCTCAGTATAAGCAAACTTAGACCCATGCCCTAATTGTTTTCGCCTCTCCTGTACATAAATTGCTACAGTAGTGTCAAATCCAAAATTTAAGACATTGACGCAATAATGATCTCCGACTTTGATAGCATCTAATTTTTGGACCGGTGCATTTACTAATGCTTCCACATTTAGAAATTTATCTGCACCACCAAAGGATTTTACAAAATCGTTGCCACTACCACAAGGATATACTGTTACGCTAACATTATCGTATCCGACAGCCCCATTACATACTTCAGAAAAAGTACCGTCTCCCCCGCAAGCGATAAAACGTATCTCCTCATTGGGATACTTTTCTATCATATCTTTTACAAAACGAGTGGCGTCCTCTTCCCCTCTTGTAACATATAATTCACAGTCATCAACTTGCTCCAGCTTATCAATAGCAGTGCGCAATCTGGTCTCATTTCCACCTTTTCCTGCAATTAGATTTAGGATAAAAAAGTATTTCATTCAAATCCTCCTTATGCCCTTGATGCAAAATATTGAAACAGAATGATGAACAAGTATTATCTCATCATGATGTGAATTCGTGCAAAAGCAATCTCCGTTTTCATGAAGGAAAAAGAATTGTACTTATTATACCATTTATGTTCGACATTTCCTGACTTTAGTAAGTATGATTCGTCAACATGTCCTAAAATCACATAGTTTTTCTAGACTATTGCGAATTGACTTCTCCGAAAAACCAAACTACCCTTTATATAGAGTATTAAAAAGGAGAATTATTTATCATGTCAGAATTCAATGGCACTCCTCACAACAGCGCTAAACTAGGGGATATCGCGAAAACCGTTATAATGCCAGGAGACCCTTTACGAGCAAAGTTTATTGCCGAAAACTTTCTGGAAAATGTAAAAGAGTTTAATCACGTAAGAGGTATGCTTGGTTATACTGGTACCTATAAGGGAGTTCCTATCTCCGTGATGGGTCATGGTATGGGTATTCCTTCTGTAGGAATTTATTCTTTTGAGTTGTTCAAATTTTACGGAGTAGAAAACATCATTAGAATTGGCTCATGCGGTGGCATGCTTCCGGAAATGGATCTATTTGACGTAGTTCTCGCTGATTCTGCTTATAGTGCTTCTTCCTACGCTAAGGTTGCATTCGATTATGATTGTGACCTGATGTATCCGTCGAAGGATTTGACGGATAAACTCGCAGCTACAGCTGATAAACTGGGAAAACATATTTTCCGTGGTATCGTTCACAGCAGCGATTGTTTTTATTCTGATCCTTCTGTACAAAAAGCTCCTCCCTATAAATTGATTGCAGTGGAAATGGAAAGCTTTGGTTTGTTTGCAAATGCAAAATATCTGGGAAAGAATGCTGCGTGTCTACTCACAATTTCCGATAAGGAAGGCGCGGAAACTACCCCTGAAGAAAGACAGACCGCTTTTAAGAGCATGATGGAAATAGCCCTCGATACAGCAGTCACATTATAATTCTCATTCTTCATCGCATTTATACTATATTAATACTAATATTAGTATTAATTGAACCCCCAATACTGAACACTAGTTCTAGTATTGGGGGTTCATGTTATGGATGATGGTTTATCTATCCCCTGAATCCGAATATTCCATTCAATCTGCCAAGCACATCGTCAGATCTATATATCCATGCATTTTTGCTCTCATTATATGCAATAACATTAGATTTATTGCCATTAGGATCAACCGTATCAATAACGTTTACAAGGCCCTCAGTGAAACTCCCCTTGTAGGTATCATCATTGACATAATCCCATGTGACTTCGCCATCGTATAGACCATCTTTTACATTGGAATATACGTACCATTCTGTAGGAACGGAAGAACTGTATTGTAGAATGTGTTCCTGAGCTGCACCTTGAGGTACATCGTTTTCCCAAGTTCCTGTCATCTCGTACTCAATATAAGATCCAATCCCACTAGAGGAATAGTAATACCACTTACCTTCGCCATTTCTATCCAGCCCTGAATAATCTCCGTAATAGAAAGCTATTCCCCCATCCACGACGTAAAAGCCTATCTTACTATACTCACACCCCTCAACATCGAATACTACAGGGAATTCTCCACCTGCTTCATAAAAACTATTAGCAAATCCCTTCCCATTAGCATTATATTCGAGGAATATAAAAGGAAGACTTCCGGAATCTATTTCCGACGCAAGATTCTGCGCTACCTCCTGTCCTTGTTTCATAAGTTCAGCTGTAGCAATAATAACATCCAGCTCTTCTCTCGTAGATTCCATTGAATATCCAGCAGAAATCGCTTCATTGTAAATCCGCTCTGCTTCATCGATTGCCCCGCTATCTGCAGTATTCAGGCACCAGTCACTATAAATCAGACTGATATAATCTACACACTCCTTATCATAATCAGGGCAATAGATCCTCGCTTCATCGTAATACCTGATAGCAGTTTCGTAGTCGTCATTAGAATATGCTTCCATACCCAGATTATCATACGAATAAAAAAGATCCGTTTGAGCAACACTATCGCCTGGTTTAAAAGATAAAGCATTCTGGAATTGTTCTATCGCTTCATTGTAGTCCTTGTTATCATAAGCTACTTCCCCCTTATTCATTGCCTTATCATATTTTACAGAAGGAAGACTCTGATAAATTAGGAAACCGGCTACTAAAGCCAATACCAGCAAACCGATTATAAGAGGCAGTTTGCTCTTCTTTTTTAC
>Ga0256404_1000615_pt1 | contig 92420 bp, 79 predicted proteins | sample RumenRJG_01DNA_FD_185990 | JGI IMG/M metagenome (GOLD analysis project Ga0256404, IMG submission 185990) | Bovine rumen microbial communities from Lethbridge, Alberta, Canada - RJG_01 | ecosystem: Host-associated > Mammals > Digestive system > Stomach > Rumen | place: Canada: Alberta | collected... | reverse complement strand
AGATGTTGCTGATGAACTTGGCCTTCAGGGCGTTGCTCTCGTTAGCCAGGCGGATGGTCTTCTTCTGCTTGCGATCCAGGAGAATGAAGCGCATGAGGACGATGCCTCCGATGACGAGTGCTGCAGCGAGTGCTGCGGCGAGGATGCAGAGTCCGATGATGAAGAACCAGCGTGTGGACAGCGAACTGTCCTTATCTGCAATGGTGGCTTCGTTGTCGGCAATCTGTTTCTTCAGTGCGGCTATCTCGTCGGCATGCTTGATGGCGCTGGTGGAATCTTTCCAGGCGATGTAGTTGCTGTATGATTGTGCCACCATATTGGCATTGTTGCTCTTGCGACCATTGGAGATGAGGGTCTGATAGACCTCGTCTACCTTGTCATACTCCTTGCTGGCGGTCAGTTTGTCGGCCATCTCCTTGAAGACGGCGTTGCCCTGGGCATTCATACCGAAAGTGTAATAATAGATGGCCTTGGTATAGAGCAGGTCGTTCTTCACATTCTCGTCGCCGCTTTGGTTGGCTTGGCTCTCCATGATGTTCAGTTGGTCCTTGGCGCTGTCGCTTTTCCTCAACTTGATGTACATATTCAGGCGCTCCTTAGTGACCAGATAATGCATGGCGGCCTTTTCTGCCTGGCTGTCCTTCTGGCTGGAGTTAATGGCGTCATCAGCCCGGCGGAGCAGATCGAAGGCCTCTTTGTAATAGTTCTCTCTGGAGTAGTAGAGTGAGGCGGCCTTGGTGGCACACTCTACACCCAGTTTCATTTGGCCGCGATTGTAATAGTCGTTGAAGGCGTGGATGTAAAGAGACCTTGCTGTGGCGATGTGCTCCTTGGGGTCTGCAGCCTCGGCACGCTTGTGAAGATCGCTTTTCTCCTGTGCGCTGACCATTGTGGCGCACAGCAAAAGACTTGCAAATAAAAATGATATTCTGTTCATAGTTTATTAAAAGTTAGAGCCTCTTGTCGGATTCGAACCAACGACCCCGAGATTACAAATCACGTGCTCTGGCCAACTGAGCTAAAGAGGCGGGTGGGCAGCTACCTGCATCGCGCCGCTACGACCTAATACCCTTGCTGCGTTCCCACCCTGGGGGATTCAAAGGGAGCTGGCCGTACAGGACTGCCCATTTTTGCTTAGCGGCTGCAAAGGTACAAAAAAGAAGTGAGAAGTTGGTAGCAAGAGGTAAGAATTTTCAGTTTTTAACTATTTTTTTTTGCAAAGGTCAAGATATATGCTGGAAAATGCGTAATTTTGCAGGCTGAAAGTGATAATTGTTAAATAATGACTGCTCCAGAATACATGCAATTGAAGGCCTACGCCCGCCAGGACGGTTTCTTCCTCGCCCTGCTGTGGACAGCCAGTTTCGTCTGTTACATCTTGGGTATCTCTAACCAGATGCTGGGGATGCTGGCCATCGGACTTGCTGTTATGACCCCTTTCTTCGTGGCTGGTCGTCTGCGTAAGTTCCGCGATGAGGGTAGGGAAGGACTGATTTCTTTCGGCCGGAGTTATGCTTATACGATCTTTGTGTTTTTCTATGGTGCCGTGCTGCTGGCAGTGGTACAGTTTCTCTATTTTGCCTATGTGGACAACGGCTATCTGCTGGGTGCTTTCTCACGGATGATAACGTCTGAGGAGGGTAAGGAAATCATCAGCCAATACGGTATGACTCAGATGATGGAGGACAGTCTGGCAGAGATGGCTCAGATTCGTCCGATAGACTATGCTCTGAACATCCTGACGGTGAATATCATCATCGGCTTTATCCTTGGTGTTCCCATCGGCCTGGTGATGCAGCGGAGTGAGGTGAAAAGGTGAAAAAGTGAAAAGGTGAAAAAGTGAAAAGGTGAAAAAGTGAAAAGGTGAAATCGTAAATTCGTTGATCAAGAATGGATATATCAGTAGTAATACCTCTTTATAATGAGGCAGAATCGCTGCCGGAGTTGTTTGCCTGGATAGAGCGGGTGATGAAGGAGCACGGCTTCAGTTTTGAGGTCATTTTTGTGAATGACGGCTCTACCGACGGTTCATGGCAGGTGATCAGTGACTTGGCAGCCAAGTCTGACAGCGTGAAGGGCATCAAGTTCCGTCGTAACTATGGTAAGAGTCCCGCCTTGTATTGTGGCTTTGAACAGGCCCAGGGCGACGTGGTGATCACGATGGACGCCGACCTGCAGGACTCTCCCGACGAGATTCCTGAGTTGTACAGGATGATCAAGGAGGATGGTTATGACTTAGTGAGCGGCTACAAGCAGAAACGTTATGACCCTATCTCGAAGACCCTTCCAACGAAATTGTTCAATGCAACGGCCCGCAAGGTGAGTGGCATCAAGAATCTGCACGACTTCAATTGCGGCCTGAAGGCCTATCGCAAGGATGTGGTGAAGAATATCGAGGTCTATGGTGAGATGCACCGTTATATTCCCTATCTGGCCAAGAATGCCGGTTTCGACAAGATTGGCGAGAAGGTGGTCCATCACCAGGCCCGCAAGTATGGCTCTTCTAAGTTCATGGGCTTGAACCGCTTTGTCAATGGCTATCTTGATCTGCTGACGCTGTGGTTCCTCAGCACGTTTGGCAAGAAGCCGATGCATGTGTTCGGATTCTTGGGGACCATCATGTTCGTGATAGGTTTCATTGCCGCCTTCGTTATCGGAGCCGACAAACTCTGGTGCCTGGCCAATCATATCCCTCAGAGACTGGTGACGGATTCTCCTTATTTCTATATTGCTCTGACGATGATGATAATTGGTACCCAGTTGTTCCTGACAGGATTTGTGGCCGACTTGGTGAGCCGTTCTTCTCAGGGACGCAATGACTATCAGGTAGAAGAGGTGATATGAGGGGTGTGTGGCGTAAGATAGTGTGCTTGGTAGCGGTGGGACTCTTGTCTTCGTGCTCCAGTATTGAGTGCCAGATTGACAATATTGTCTCTGTCCAATACGAAATCCGTGACAATAAAGGAGAGGCCTGGGCCATTACTGATACCCTTTCTGTCGCATCAACTCAAGTTGACGGAAAGACCGTCATCCTCGACATCACGACCCTTCTGGACGGCAAATATAATATCCTCAACAAATTAACAGGCTATTCGACCTTCAGTCTCCCCATCAGTTATTCTCATCCGGAAGACGTCCTCTACTTCTGCTTCAAAGATAAAGTCAAGACGGTGGTGGACACGGTTTGGATCAAGAAGACTGATATTCCTTACTTCGAATCCGTTGACTGTACCGCATCCTTCTTTCACGAACTGACGGGTGTGAGGTATACCAACCATGCCATCGACTCTCTTGTGCTTATCAATCCATCGGTAACCTATGATGACAAGACCGTACATTTCTATCTCTATCCGAAGACTGGCAATTAGTCTGCTGCTTTTGGTGTCGGTATCGGCATCGGCACAGACTAAGTTCTTCTCCATACAGAAGGACTCTATTCCCTTTTTCCGAGGCTTTGCCGTGTCTTTTGATCTGGTGGGAGCAGGCATGATGGCGTTGTCTGACAATGGACAGTATGAGGGCGCTCTGCGAATAAACCTCCACGACGAGTGGTTTCCTATTGTCGAGGCTGGCCTCGGCAAGGCTTCTCATGATGACGAGGTGACAAAGTTGCACTATAAGACTTCGGCTCCTTATTTTAAAATAGGTATAGACAAGAATATGTTGAAAGACAAGCATGGCCCTAACCGTCTTTACGTGGGACTACGCTATGGTTTTACTTCCTATAAGGTAGACATTTCCCGTCCTGAATTCATAGATCCTGTATGGAAGTGGAATGCCGATTATAACATTGTGGATGCGGCCTGCAAATATCACTGGGCAGAGATCGTTGTCGGCATCGATGCCAAGATCTTCGGACCCTTGCATCTGGGCTGGAGTGTGCGCTATAAGCAGCGTCTGTCCCATTCAGAGGAGAGTCCTTTATACAAGACATGGTATGTGCCAGGCTTTGGCAATTATGATACCAAGTTGGGCGGCACATTTAACGTGATCATTGATATCTGAGCGCTATGGATGAGAAACAGAAGAAGAAACTGATGTGGCAACTGCCATTTCTGATGCTGCTGATTGTCGGTACGGTGCTGATTATCAGCCATCAGCAATCGACACCATACCGTCAGGCGAATGACTTCGTCTTCGGCACCACTTATAAGATTGTCTACCAGTGTGACTCAGACCTGACCGCTTCCATCCGTCAGGAACTGATGCGGGTGGACTATTCACTGTCGCCTTTCAATAAAGAGTCGGTGATCACGGCAGTCAATCAGAACCGTGAGGTGATGCTCGATCCCTATTTTGTCGAAGTGTTCAACAAGGCGATGGAGATATCCCGTGAGACTAAGGGGGCCTTCGACATTACCGTCGCACCCTTGGTTAATGCCTGGGGCTTTGGCTTTAAGCATGAGCAGATGCCGACGAAACGTCAGGTGGACAGTCTGCGCCAGATAATTGGCTATCAGAAAGTTGCACTTAAAAACGGTAAAGTTGTGAAGCAGGACCCCCGTATGATGCTCGACTGCTCCGCTATCGCCAAAGGTTTTGGTGTGGATGCCGTGGCCAGGCTGCTGCGTGACCGCGGCGTTCAGAACTTCATGGTTGAGATTGGCGGCGAGGTCGTCACCTGTGGTGTCAATGCCCAGCGACTTCCTTGGCGTGTCGGAGTGGTGAAACCATCGGAAGACTCGCTGAGTACAGGCCATGAGTTGCAGACGATCCTCAACGTCACCGATAAGGCGATGGCCACCAGTGGCAACTATCGCAATTTCTATTATAAGAATGGCCGGCGCTATGCCCATACCATCGATCCCAAGACTGGCTATCCGGTGCAGCACAGCCTGCTCTCCGCTACAGTCCTGGCTGCCAGTTGTACCGTTGCAGATGCTTATGCCACCTCATTCATGGTGATGGGATTAGACAATGCCCGGCAACTGCTGGAACATCATCCGGAGTTGATGGCCTATCTCATCTATGACGATGGGAAGGGTGACATCGCCGTGTGGTTCTCTCCCTCTCTCCGTCATAAAATCGAGGAATAGTGGCCCTCTTGCAAATATACGACAGACTGCTCCAGTTCCCGCTGTTTCAGGGTATGAGCCGCGATGACTTGGAGATCGTGGCTGGCCATACACGTTTTGGATTCCTGAAAATGACTGCAGGCCGGCAGGTCATCCATGCCGGCGAACCTTGCACCCATCTGTATTTCCTGATTAACGGCTCGTTGAAAGTGGAGAGTTTCAGCGACGACGGCCGTTATTCGGTCGTCGAGCAAATGTCATCGCCCTACATCCTCCAGCAGGAGAGCATCTTCGGCTACTACCAGCGCTACACCCATAACTTCTATGCTCTGACAGACGTCAACTTCCTGATGCTTGACAAGGAGGAGGTGGTGCGACTTTCAGAGGATTTCCTGGTGTTCCGTCTGAATCTGATGAATCACCTAGCCACTCAGGCGCAGAAACTGATACAGGCGCAGTGGCGTCGCAGTCCCCAAAGCCTGCAGGAGCGAGTCGTGCGTTTCTTCTTCCTGCACACCCTCTACCCCGCAGGACCCAAGACCTTCCATATCCTCATGGAACGTCTGGCAGAGGAAGTCAACGACAGCCGCCTGAATGTGTCACGGGTCTTGAACCGTTTGCAGACTATGGGATTGCTCGAATTGCATCGGGGCAGGATTGAAATACCACAAGTCGAACGTCTGCTGATGTGAAATTAATTAAAATATCAGTGATAATCTGTGTAATCTGTGGCTTTTTTTGTACTTTTGCATCCCAGAAATAAAAAATGTGTATGAATACTGATCAGAATAGACAAAACCCGTTCTTCCTGCCTTATGGTACACCCCATGATACTGCTCCCTTCGACCGTATTGCCTTAGAGGATTTCGAGGAGGCTATGATGGAGGGCATCCGTCGTGATGATGAACAGATAGAGAAAATTATCAACAACCCAGAGAAACCGACCTTTGACAATACCATCGTGACGGTCGATGATGAGAAAGATGGCAGCAACTACTATGACTTGCTGTCTCGTGTCAGCAGTGTGTTCTTCAACCTGTTGTCTGCCGAGACCAACGACGCTATGGATGAGTTAGCCCAGAAGATGAGTCCTATATTGACAAAACATGCCAACGACATCCGTCTGAATGAGCGTCTCTTTGAGCGTATCAAGTATGTGCATCGCCATCACCGCAAACTGACGCCAGAGGAGAAAATGTTGCTCGATAACTGTTACGACGGCTTTGTACGAAGTGGTGCCTTGCTTGATGCTGAAGGCAAGGAGCGTCTGCGCCGACTGACAGAGGAAGCCTCCCTCCTCGGACTGCAGTTCTCGCAGAACTTGTTGAAGGAGAATAAGGCCTTCACTCTGCATATCACTGATGAGGCAGACTTGGACGGACTGCCTGATTCTGCCCGTGAGGCGGCAGCATTGACGGCGAAAGAACAGGGGAAAGAAGGTTGGGTCTTCACCCTCGACTCTCCCTCGTATATTCCATTCATGACCCATAGCACCCGCCGCGAGTTGCGACAGCAGATGTATATGGCCAAGAACACCGAGTGTATCCACGATAATACAGAGAACAACCTCGAGATTTGTAAACGGCTGATCAACGTCCGTCGTGAACTCGCACAACTCTTAGGCCACAAGACCTATGCTGACTATGTGCTGAAGCATCGCATGGCTGGCAGCGTCCGCAACGTCTATAAACTTTTCAACGACCTCATTGCCGCTTATAAGGAACCCGCAAAGAAAGAGGTTGCAGAGATTGAAAAGGAATTTTATAAAGATTTGAAGAAGGAGGAATTCCAGCCTTGGGATTTCTCGTTCTATTCACATAAGTTGCAGTTGAAACGCTACAATATTGATGCTGAGATGCTGCGACCCTATTTCGAACTGTCGAAAGTGATTGACGGTATCTTCGGTCTGGCAAACCGTCTCTATGGCATTACCTTTAAGGAGAACAAGGATATTCCCGTCTATCATCCCGACGTGAAGGCTTACGAGGTATTTGACAAGGATGGCTCTTATCTTGCCGTCTTCTATGCCGACTTCTATCCTCGCAAGGGTAAGCAGGGTGGAGCCTGGATGACGGAATATCAGGGCCAGTGGATGGAGCGCATCGACACCAAGAAGCCCTTCAGCCCTGAGAATGCGAAGAATATCCGTCCACATGTCAGTGTCGTGATGAACCTGACCAGACCTACTGCCGAGAAACCAGCCTTGCTGACCTTGAGCGAGGTGGAGACCTTCCTCCACGAGTTCGGGCATTCCCTGCACGGCATGTTTGCCAACACTCGTTTCGAGAGTCTGAGTGGTACGAATGTGTGGTGGGACTTTGTGGAATTGCCCTCTCAGTTTATGGAGAACTTTGCCATAGAGAAAGATTTCCTCCGCACCTTTGCCTTTCATTATCAGACAGGTGAACCCATGCCCGACGAACTCATCGACAGAATAGTACGCAGCCGTAATTTCAATGTGGCCTATGCCTGTATGCGACAAGTTAGTTTCGGCTTGCTCGACATGGCCTACTACACCCGGAAGGACGAGTTTAATGAGGATATTATTCCTTTTGAGAAACGTGCCTGGCAGAAGGCTATGGTCATGCCACAGTTGCCTGATACCTGCATGACCGTGCAGTTTTCGCACATCATGGCTGGTGGCTATTCGGCTGGTTACTACAGTTACAAGTGGGCAGAGGTGCTCGATGCCGATGCCTTTGCCGTTTTCAAGAAAGAGGGCATCTTCAATCCTGCTACAGCCCAGCGTTTCCGCGACTGTATCCTCTCCAAAGGCGGAACAGAGAACCCGATGATATTATATAAACGCTTCAAGGGCTCTGAACCAACTATCGATGCCCTCCTCAAGCGTAATGGCATCAGCCGAAGGAAGTCCAAATCGTAAATCCGTAAATCGTCAATATAATGGTTTCAGACAAACAGCATAAACTCGACGAGCGCTATCTCCGCATGGCGAAGATATGGGCAGAGAACTCCTATTGTGTACGCCGTCAGGTTGGAGCCCTGGTCGTCAAGGATAAGATGATCATCAGCGATGGTTACAATGGCACGCCGAGTGGCTTTGAGAACGTGTGTGAGGATGACAACAATGTTACCAAGCCCTATGTCCTCCATGCCGAGGCCAATGCCATTACGAAGTTGGCACGCAGTTCGAACAACAGCGATGGTGCCACCATCTACATTACGGCATCTCCTTGCATCGAGTGCGCCAAACTCATCATCCAGGCCGGCATCCGCCGTGTCGTCTATGGTGAGCAATACCGTCTCACTGACGGCATCGACCTTCTGAAACGCGCAGGCATCGAAGTGATTTTCATGGATGTCAATCAACCCGTCTCCAGGTAATCATCCGTAAACTGTAAACCGTAAACACTAAACTAATAATACAATGAAGAAATCAAACCGCTTTACGCCGCTTTGGATTGCAATGGGTGTCGTGGTGGGCATCCTCATCGGAACATTCTATGCCAACCATTTCTCAGGCAATCGCCTGAATATTATTAATACCAGCGGCAATAAACTCAATAACCTGCTGCATATCATCGACGACCAGTATGTGGATACCGTCAATGTCAACGATCTGGTGGAAAAGGCTATGCCTCAGATTCTCAGCGAACTCGATCCTCACTCGGTCTATATTACAGCCCGTGAAGGCGAAATCGCTAACGATGACCTCCGGGGCTCGTTCTCTGGTATCGGTATCGAATTCACCATCCGACAGGACACCATCCGTGTGCAGAATGTCATCGGCAATGGTCCTGCTGAGCGTGCTGGTGTGCTGGCTGGTGATAAGATTGTAGAGGTCGACGACTCAGTCTTCGTAGGCAAGAAAGTCACCAACGAGGAGGCGATGCACCGTCTGAAGGGACCAAAGGACACGAAAGTGAAGTTGGGTATCATCCGCTATGGTGAGAAGACCATCCGTCATATCACTGTCACCCGTGGTGAGATTCCAACCAAGAGCGTCACGGCCAGTTATATGCTCGACGAAGAGTCTGGCTATATCAAGATCCGCAATTTCGGTGAGAATACATATCCGGAACTGATCATTGCCCTGGCCCAACTGGCACAGAAAGGCTTCTCAAACCTCGTCATCGACCTGCGTAATAATACCGGAGGCTATCTTGAGTCTGCTGTGCAGATTGCCAATGAGTTCCTGTCCAAGGGACAACTCATTGTCTATACGGAGGGACGCCGTTATCCCCGGCAGGACTATCGGGCTGATGGTCGCGGCTCTTACCAGCACATACCACTCGTTATTCTTGTCGACGAGGCCTCTGCTTCTGCATCAGAGATCCTTGCTGGCGCCATTCAGGATAACGACCGTGGCACCATTGTTGGCCGTCGTTCCTTTGGCAAGGGACTTGTCCAGAAACCTATGGAGTTCTCTGATCACTCTATGATCCGTCTCACTATCGCCCGCTATTATACGCCGTCAGGCCGTTGCATTCAGAAACCCTATAACGACGGAGAGAAATACGAGAGTGATTGGCTGGAACGCTATCAGCACGGAGAGTTCTTCTCTCAGGACAGCATCCGCCATACAGGTCCGGAATACCATACTGCCAACGGGCGCGTCGTCTATGGTGGCGGTGGCATCACCCCTGATATCTTCATCCCCGAGGACACCATTGGTATGACCTCTTACTATAAGGAGGCTTCCATGTCGGGACTTATCCTTCAGTTCGCCTACAATTATACTGATCAGAACCGTGCCCGTCTGAATAAGATGGACGACGTTCACGAGATGGAGCGCTACCTGAAGGGACAGAACACGCTGGAGCAGTTCGTCGTCTTTGCCGACAAGAACGGCTTGAAGCGCCGAAACCTGATGATTCAGAAGTCGAAGAAACTGCTGGAGCGCTTCATCAACAGCCGTATCATCTACAATATCCTCAACGAGCAGGCCTGGACGGAATTCCTCAATCAGGACGATCCCGCCATCATCGAGACACTTCGGCTTTTCCGCGAGGGCAAGGCCTTCCCCCAGCCTGCACCTGCTTCTGTGTCTGATGGTCCCGTAGCCCATGCGTTCGACTATCGTGGCACCCATCAGCGCACAGCCCATATAGCCTATGCGTAAGGAAACGTTGCGTCAGATTATCTGCCAGCGAAAACAGCAGTACACCCCGCAGCAACTCAAAGAGTTGTCACAATCCGTTATCGCCCGTCTGAAGTCCCGCCTCGCCGAGGCACAGACCGTCATGGCCTACTACTCCCTCCCTGACGAAGTCTGCACTCACAGACTCCTCGATGATCTTGTGGCAGAGGGCAAGACCGTCCTCTTGCCGAAAGTCCTGGATGCCGAGCGCATGGAACTGCGTCGTTATTCCGGTCCCCAAGACCTGATGGAGGGTGCTTTCCACATCATGGAACCCATAGGCGAACCCTTCACCGACTATCGTCTCATCGATGTTGCTCTTATCCCTGGTGCCGCCTTTGATGCCGCAGGCCATCGTTTGGGTCGTGGCCGGGGCTATTATGATCGCTTTCTCCACTCGATGCAGAAAGTCGCCAGTTCGCATCCTCTGCTGTTGGGTGTCTGTTTTGATTTCCAGAAAGTCGCATCCGTTCCAGTCGATATCAATGATATTCTTGTTGATGGCGTCATTTAGACCAATACATGTAGAAAAACCAGACTCTACAACTGTTAGCGGTGGCGATGAAATTTAGCGATTGAGGTAAAAGAAACAAGAAGTTGCTCCCGACACAGAGTCGCGTCTTCTGAAAAGAATGTTGAAAATTCAAGAAAGTTACACTTTCTTGTTTAACCAATTATTTATCAATATGTTAGATGCAGTGTAACTTTTTGTGAAAGTTACACTTCTTGGGGACTTTTGGGGTGTTTTTCTGCAAGACACGGGATTTAAGACGTGCTCAGCGGCCTGATAAGGATGGTAGACCGTTGGTACAAAACAAGTTGTTTTGTGCTCATGCAAGGCATCACTTACAATGATGGAAGGCATCCTTTACAGAACAAAACAACTTGTTTTGTTGTGGCTATCTGCCTGTCTTTTTATATCGGGAACCGGCACTTTTGCAGAAAAGAATGCCGATTTGCTTGAGAAAGTGTAACTTTCATAAAAAGTTACACTGTATATAAACAACTAATAACCAGTGTTTTGCGATGAATAGTGTAACTTTTCTATATTTTGTGTTTGTTTATTCATGAATCAAAAACTTAGTGAGGTTTTGCTACATGAAAGAGCATGGTATAGCCCTTCCGTCAAATAGTTCTATATTCAAATTCCCGTCTAAATATTTGCAGGTTTCACGATTATTCAGTATCTTTGCAGCAAACTAATGATAATGAATACTGCTATGAAAATATTGGCCATCAATCCGGGGATGATCTCGACGAAGGTGGGAGTCTTCCGAGACGAGGAGTTGCTGATGCACGCCACGCTCAACCACCCGTTCGAGGAACTGTGCCGCTATCCTTTCATCATGGACGAGTTTGACTATCGCAAGGAAAAGGTGCTTGAGGAACTTCAGCGCCAGGGCTGCACCATGGACTTCGATGTCGTCGTGGGCCGTGGCGGTCTGGTGAAACCTATCGAGAGTGGTGTGTACGAACTGAACGACAAGGTGATTGAAGACACGCGCCATCCTCGACTGCACCACGCCTGCAACCTGGGGTCGCTGATGGCACTGAGCATTGCCCGCGGGATCAAAGGCTGCCGCGCCTTCACCGTCGATCCGGGCGTTGTAGACGAACTCGACGATGTGGCACGCATCACGGGACTGCCCGAACTGCCCCATCAGACCATCTGGCATGCCCTGAACCAGCGTGAGATAGCCAAGCGTTATTGCCGTGAGCACGGTGTGAAGTACGAGGAGCAGGATCTGATCGTCTGCCACATGGGTAGCGGCATCTCCTTCGCCATGCACCACCACGGACGTGCCATTGAGTGCAGCGACGCACTGAGTGGCGACGGGCCTTTCTCGCCGTCACGGGCAGGTATGCTTCCCACGGCTGGACTGGTGAAGTTGTGTTACAGCGGACAGTATACCGAAGCAGAGATGCTGCGAAAGATCAACGGTCACAGTGGACTGACGGCTCATCTGGGCACCAATGATGTGAGAGAGGTGGAACGGCGCATTGCCGAGGGCGACGAGAAGGCCAGGCTGGTGCTCGACGCGATGATATACAGCATCGCCCGCTGGCTGGCTTCACTGGCACCAACCACCAACGGACATGTGGATGCCGTCATCCTTACCGGTGCCATTGCCCACAGTCAATATGTCACTGACGCACTGCGATGCCGACTGAGTTATCTCGCTCCCATATTTGTCTATCCCGGAGAGGACGAACTGACGGCACTGGCCATGAATGTGCTCAGGGCTATGCGTGGGGAACAGGAAATCAAAGTCTATTCCTGAAGACAACAAAGGAATTAAAGGAACTTCAGAATTAATTGAATCTGATGTCGGCAATTACCTGGTTGCCGACGTGTTCGTTTAGGCGGCGGACCACATCCTGGCGTTGCATGGACAGTTCCATGCGAAGGGCTGGATTGTTGAGATGGACGAAGAGGGTCTGGTTGCGGATATAAAGGTCGCCAGTGAGCGCAGCAATGGCTTCGCCCATGACTACAGGCCATGCATCGATAAGACGTTTCTGGAGCAACGGTGTTTCGAGCCCCTGCTCTCGGAGGTTCTTCATGATGACCTCCTTGATGAGTATGCTGTTGCGACGGAACATGTTTTTATGTTGTTTATAGTTTATAGTTTAATGTTTATAGTTTATAGATGATTACTTTAAGGGCGGGGAGGAAGAGGGGTTACTTCACCATCGTCGACATGGAAGATCTTGTAGTCGTGGGATGAGGCGGAGAGTATCTGGTCAAGGTGCTCGCGGTTGGTGTCAGTGATGAAAATCTGGCCGAACTCCTCACTGGCAACAAGATTGACAATCTGCTCGACACGGCTGGCATCGAGTTTGTCGAAGATGTCGTCGAGCAATAGGATAGGGGTGTTGCCGCCGTTGGTGCGATGGAGGAAATCGAACTGGGCGAGTTTCAGCGCCACGACGAATGTCTTGTGCTGTCCCTGACTACCTTCACGGCGTATAGGGTGACCGCCAAGGGTGAAGACGAGGTCATCGCGGTGGACACCGTGGAGGGAGTATCCCATGATACGGTCCTTCTGACGGTCGCGCTGGATGACTTCGAGCAGAGGACCTCGCTGACAATGCGATAGATATTCGATGGCTACTTGTTCACGATTGCCGGAGATATGCTCGTAGTAGCGCTGGAAGATGGGCGTGAGATCTTTAACGAACGAGTCGCGGCGTTGGTAGATGCGCTCACCCTCGATGGCCATCTGCTCTTCCCAGAGACTGATGACCTCGGGGTCAGGCTCTTCTTCCTGTTTCAGCATGTTGTTACGCTGTTGCAGGGCTTTGTTGTAGCGGGTGACGGCATCCATATAGGTGTGGTCGTATTGTGAGATGACCATGTCCATAAGTCGTCGTCGTTCTTCGCTGCCGCCGTCGATGAGGAAGGTGTCTGCAGGGGATACCAATACTAAGGGGATGAGGCCGATGTGTTCAGAGAGTCGGCGGTATTCCTTTTTGTCGCGACGGAAGTGTTTCTTGGAACCCCGTTTCATGCCACAGGAGATAGTGGTTTCCTCACTCCAGGCTCCACTCTCAAAACTCCTTGAGTAAACACCTTCCAACATGAGGAATTCCTCGTTATGGCGAATCAGGGTGGAGTCAAGGGGATTGGTGGCGGAATGGCAGAAAGAGAGGAAGTAGACGGCATCGAGGATGTTGGTCTTGCCGACGCCGTTGCGACCAATCATGCAGTTGATCTTCGGGGAGAGTTCCAAGGTGGCCTCTTGGATATTCTTATAGTTGATGAGCGACAGTTTCTCTAAAATCATTGTGCAAAGGTACAATAAAAAGTGAAAAGTGAAGAGTGAAAAGTGAAGAATTTGCCACCGCCGGCATTTTTTTTTATGTTTCATGTTTTCATTTCACTTTTTTTTTGTAACTTTGCAGCCGATTTTTGAAAATTAATACAATATTATAATGGCAACAACAAAAAATCAACCTCAGGCCGCTCCCACGATGGAGGAGAGCCTGAACAAGAGTGAGGCTTTCTTCCTGAAGTACAAGAAGGCCATCATCGCCGCTGTGGTGGCTCTGATTGTCATCATCGCAGGTGTCGTTCTTTACAAGACTTATGTCTCAGAGCCTAACGAGCAGAAGGCTTCTACCGCCATCGCCAAGGGTCAGGAGTATTTCGCACAGGGTCAGTTTGAGAAGGCGCTGAAGGGTGATAGCCTCGGCTACAAAGGCTTTGTGGCTCTGGCCAGTGACTACAGCAGCACAGCAGCAGGCAATCTGGCAAATCTTTATGCTGGTCTTTGCAACGCACAGTTGGGTCAGTGGGACGAGGCTGTGAAATACCTTGAGGGCTATGATGGTGCCGACGATCAGATGATCACACCTGCTGCCCTTGGAGCATTAGGCAATGCATACGCTCATCAGAATCAGTTGGACAAGGCTGTGTCGACACTGAAGAAGGCTGCTGAGAAGGCAGACAACAACTCGCTTTCGCCCACCTTCCTGATTCAGGCTGGTGAGATTCTGGAGAGTCAGGGTAATAAGGCTGAGGCTCTGAAACTTTATCAGGAGGTGAAGGAGAAGTATTTTAACTCGATGGCCTATCAGACCATCGATGCCTACATTGAGCGCGTCAATGGCAACTAAGAACCTTTCTGCCTACGATATTGCGTCGGTGCCAGATGCGTCGAACATGATCTTCGGTGTGGTCGTGGCTGAATGGAATTCTGATATCACAGGGGCTCTGCTCGAAGGTTGTGTCTCTACGCTGGAGAAGCATGGGGCTCTGCCTGAGAATATCCATGTGAAGACTGTTCCCGGTTCCTTCGAACTGATCTATGGCGCCCATCAGATGACCCTTAACGACGGTTATGATGCCGTCATTATCTTAGGTTGTGTGATTCGTGGGGAGACACCGCATTTCGACTACATCTGTCAGGGTGTCACAGAGGGTATCGCCCGTCTGAATGCCACGAGTAACATTCCCGTTGTCTATGGTCTGTTGACGACCAATGACCTCCAGCAGGCGAAAGACCGTGCAGGTGGCCGTTTGGGCAACAAAGGTGATGAGTGTGCTGTGGTCGCGATAAAGATGGCAAAGTTCTGATTCGGAGTTCTTATATAATATAATAAGGTGGGGCATCCTCTATGGAACGCCCCACCTTTCGTATATAACCTTGGCTTACTCCTGATCCTTGCGGTCGTCGATGTTGTCACCTTCTGTTGGCTTCATCTCATCCTTGAAGTCAGTGATGCCTGCCTCGATCAGTATATTATACCAACTGATGAGTTTCTTGATGTCGCTGACATGGACACGGTCGCGGTCCCATTCGGGAAGGACACTGGTGAAGTAGTCTTGTAGTTCCTTGCTGGAGGCTTTCTTGGGATCGACTTTGGCTTTCTTGCCTTCCTCCAGGTTTTTGATGTTCTCTAAGACATCCATCAGGGGGATGTCGTCAGTCTCGGTGAACATGGCAATGTCTGCCAACGATGTGATGCGGTCAGAGGCAAAGGCCGGCATGCGCTTATGGGTGGCATCAAGGGCCTCGACGATGAGATTGTTCTTGCCTCGAGATACGAGTTTGTAGAGTCCGGGCTTACCGGAGATGGCTAAAATAGTCTGTTGCATAAGTTTATTCTTTATTATTTATGAATTCTAGTATCTTGTCCAGTTGTTGATGGAGGTCTGCTTGTCCGTCGTTGATGATTTCGAAGTCAGCCCGTTGCCTGACCTCCTCCTGTGGCAGTTGACGGCTCATCCATTCAAGCACTTTCTCCCGTGAAATCTCATCTCGGGCCATGACGCGCTGGATACGCAATTCCTCGGGGGCTGTAATGACAATAACACGGTCTACGAGCCGGTAGATGCCAGACTCATAGATGATGGCACTCTCCAACCATTCCTTACCACTCTCCATGAAGTCGCGGAAGACGGCAGGGTGTACGATTCGGTCGATATTCTTCGCGTTCTCTTCCGATGCCAACAGGAACTCAGCAACGACCTTCTTGTTCAGGATGTATTCGCGTGCCCCCGTTGTCGTATAGGTCTCAGGACCGATGAGGTCTGTGAGGCGGCGACGGATAAAGGGTGAAGTGCGGATAAGGTGCTTGGCGGCACTGTCGCAATCGTACACGGCGTAGCCGCGCTGTTCCAACAGATGGCAGACATAACTCTTGCCGCTTCCTATACCTCCCGTGATACCTATTTTCATTCTTGTGATTCGATGAGATAGTCGACCATGATCGTTTCCAACTTCGCCCGTGAGATGCCGCTCGGCACGTTCTTCAGATAGACACGGCACTTCTCCGACGGGTTACGGCGAATCTCGTCGTAGTCGACAATGACAGTGAAGTCTTCGGGCTTCAGATTCCGATAGACGCTGACGCCTGCCACAAAACTGACGGAGGTCTTGGCAGGGAATGTGCGCAACACCTTGCCCTCAGGCATGTTGATGCCGACGATAGGAATATTGGAGATGCGCTCCTCTGTCAGTACGTCGGTGAAGAACTTGATGCGTATATGATCTGGTACCGTCTTTACTCCTTTCAGTTTCGCCAGGTTACAATCGATGATAAGCGTGTCGCGGAAATTGGCATAGTTAAGTTGTTCGGTATAGACCATGTTGATGCTGTCAAGTTTTTCTTGGGAAGCGTAGATGGTGACGCTGTCAGGCTCGTAGGATACCTTTGAGATGAAATAGAGTTCCTCGGGAATCACCCGCCCGCTCCATCTGACTGGTACCTGTTTCTTGGTGCCGTAATTGTAGAAGAACTCCATCTTCTCTGGCTTGATGGCGGTAATCTTCGAACTGCTGACCAGATTCTGATAGATGCGCTTCTGTATTTCCGATGCGGGGATCTGGCCTGTACCGTTGTTCTGGGTGTAGTTGCGGAAAGGCAGTTCAATATGCTTGAGCGCATCACCGTATTTATAGAACACCAGCATGATGCCCTTGTCACGGATGGTGACGCGGACGGTGTCGACCTCGTCGGAAGTGAGTACGGCATTCTTGGGGACGCCAACGACAGAGACGGGTACGGAGAACTCACGCTCGTAAGTCTCGTTCAGTGTCAGTGACAGCCAGAAAATTCCTGAAAGAGCCAGGAAGAACAGAAATATCAGGAACTCCTTGCTCGTTTTAGTGAACAGGAATTCCTTGATGGCTTGCCATGCGCTTCTGAAGGTCATACAGGCTGATGGCTATTTCTGCTGCGGCGTACTGGAAGTGTCTTTGAAGACGGAGCCCTTGTCGACGGTGATGACCACGTCGCGAGCAATCTTGACGTCGACCGTGTTCTTGGTCAGGTCGATGCTCTTGACAGTGCCGTAGATACCGCCGCCGGTGATGACCTGGGTACCCTCGGTGAGTTCGTTCTGGAACTTCTGGATCTCCTTTTGTTTCTTCTGCTGGGGTTTGATCATGAAGAAGTACATGATGGCAAAGATGGCGACCATCATGATGATCATGCTCATGCCACCTCCCTGTGCTGCTTGTGCAGCGAGTACAATGTTTGTCATTTTTATACCTTAATTTATTATAATTGTCACTCGTTGTTATCGTTGTTCTCCTCATCGTCTTTCTTGATGATGCGCTTACGGTGTCTCATCTTTACAGGAGCGACTCCCTCGGCGGGGACTTCCGTAGGTGCAGTCTCCTTGCTCTTCTGGGGGTCCATATGCTTCATCAGGCGGTTGGTCTTGATGAGGTTGCGGGCAATGGCGTCGAGCATACCGTTGATGTAGCCGCCACTCCTCGATGTAGAATAGAGTTTGGCGATGTCCACATATTCGTTAATGGTCACGCTGACAGGGATGTTGGGGAAAGTCATCATTTCGGCAATGGCAATCTGCATGATGACGATATCCATATAGGCCAGACGGGAAAGGTCCCAGTTGCGTGAGACTTCGTTCATGTAGTGCTGGTACTCCACCTCGTTGAGGATGGCCGAGCGGAACAGTTTGCGGGCAAACTCCTTCTCCTCGTCACTGTCCCATTCTGGCAACAGTTCCTCTTTGGCGCCGTTCTGCTCCTTGAAACGCTTGATGGTCTTCAGGACAAAGGTGTCGACAATCTCCTTATCGTCGTTCCAATAGAGACTCTGGTCTTCAAGGATGTTGTCGAGGTCTGCGTTCTCCTGAATGAGTGTCTTATATAGTTTGCGCCACAGTTCACGGTCTGCGTCGTAACTGTCTTCACTGGAAGCCATATATGCCTGGTAGATCTCGCTGCTCTCAATGGCCTCGAAGAGTTGTCCGGGAACGGGGGTGTCTGCCCAATTGGTCTTCTGGTTGCTGATAAACTCATTCAGCGCCTTGTTCTCCTGCAGTTGGATGGCGAAACGGTTATAGGCAAATTTCTGCGAGGGCTCTTCGGTACCTTCGCGCTTGGCTCTGCCCTGAGTCACTTCGAGTCTGCGCTGGGCTTCTTTAGTCACTGCGACAATTAGCGACAACAGGTGATTGTAAAGGTCATAAGCCTTAGACAGACTGAAGAAGAGTTCCTTCTCAGCCGTGTCAATGTTCTTGTTACCGTTTAAATAGTAGGCATAGGTTAACTGAACAATTTTGTTTCTGATAATCTCTCTGTTAATCATCTCACTTGATGTTTATTTGTTATTTCTTGATGCAAAGGTAGGTAAAAATCCTATTATATGCAAGAAATAGACTGAAAAATACACTTTTTTTTTATTTTTTCATGCTTTCGTTTTTTCATTTCAGAATAATTGTGTACCTTTGCACCGCTTTTTCTCAAAGCACAATCAGATATGTAACGTGTGATGGTGAATTAGGCAAAGTATTTAATTCTTAATTTAGAGTAACACAATTATGAAAGAATTCAGTGTAAGTGGCAAGAAACGTGCCACAACAGGAAAGAAGGCAGCCAAAGAACTGCGCAAGGAGGGACTCGTTCCCTGTAATCTTTATGGTGACAAGAGAGGTGAGAACAATCTTCCCGAGGCCGTTGCTTTTGCAATTCCCGCAACTCAACTCCGTAAGGTCGTCTATTCTCCCGATGTGTATGTCGTCAACCTGACCATCGACGGTGAGGCTCACAAGGCTGTGATGAAGGAACTGCAGTTCCATCCTACTACGGATGCTCTGCTGCATATTGATTTCTATGAGGTGAACGAGACGAAGCCCATTACGATTGGTATCCCCGTGAAGTTGACTGGTCATGCCCAGGGTGTTCGTGATGGTGGTCGCCTGAGTCAGGCTGTCCGTCAGTTGAACGTGACCGCTCCTTACAAGCAGATTCCAGAGATGCTGGAGATTGATGTGACGAACCTCGCCCTTGGTAAGGCCATTAAGGTGGCTGACCTGAACTTCGAGGGTCTTGAGATCGCTACTCCTGCTCAGGTTGTCGTATGCTCAGTGAAGGCTACGCGTGCATCGCGCTCTGCCGCTGCTGCTGAGGCTGCCGAGTAATCTGTTTACAGTTTACAGTAGGTCATGGACAAATACTTGATTGTTGGCTTGGGTAATGTCGGAGATGAATACGAACTGACCCGCCACAATACAGGGTTTATGGTATTGGATGCTTTTGCTAAGGCATCCAATATTCATTTTGAAGACCGTCGCTATGGCTTTTTGGCCGAGACGTCGCTCAAGGGACGCAAAGTGTTCCTGCTGAAACCTTCTACGTTCATGAACCTCAGCGGCAATGCCGTGCGCTATTGGCTGAATAAGGAGAATATTGAACAGTCGAGGCTGTTGGTGGTCAGCGACGATGTGGCACTGCCGATAGGGCAGTTCCGCCTGAAGGCCAGTGGCAGTAATGGTGGTCATAATGGCCTTGGACATATACAGCAGTTGATAGGTCAGGACTATGCCCGTCTGCGGATGGGAATTGGCAACGACTTCCCCCGTGGCATGCAGATTGACTGGGTGCTGGGCCGCTATTCCGAGGAGGAACTACAGGCTCTCCAGCCCGCCATCGACCGTGGTGTGGAGATTATCCAGAGTTTTGTCCTTGCGGGTATCGATATTACCATGAACCAATTTAACAAACTGGGTAAAGGAAAAGGGTGAAAAGTATGTTCTTATGTCTGAAGTAGCAAGAATCGATAAGTGGCTGTGGGCGTCGCGCATCTTTAAAACCCGTTCTATCGCGGCAGATGCCTGTAAGAACGGACGGGTGACCATTGGCGGTGTCAATGTGAAGCCCTCTCATACTGTCAAGGCTGGCGAGACCGTCTGCGTGCGCAAGCCTCCAGTGACCTACTCCTTCCGTATCCTGAAACCCATCGAGCAAAGGGTAGGGGCGAAGTTGATACCTGAGATATACGAGAATGTGACGACGGCCGACCAATACGAACTGCTGGAGATGAACCGTATCAGTGGTTTTGTGAATCGTGCTCGTGGTACTGGCCGTCCTACGAAGAAGGATCGTCGCGCGATGGATGCCTTTGTCGGCCCCTCGTTGGAGGGTGACTTCGAATCATTCTTTGGTGACGACTTCGACGACGATGAAGAGTAACCTTTAGTTGATAGTACATCATAACATAGATCATCATTAAAATCTTAAACTCAAATTACGAAATATGACTTGGCTGAATATATTGTTTATCTTGATAGGTGTGGCCCTCGTCTTATGGGGTGCCGACCGTCTGACGGAGGGGGCTTCTTCTCTGGCCCGCGGCATGCATGTGCCCGAGATTGTCATTGGCTTGACTATCGTGGCAGCCGGAACGTCAGCCCCAGAGTTGTTCGTCAGCCTGGTGTCTGCATTGAAAGGCACGCCTGATCTGGCAGTAGGTAATGTGATTGGTTCGAATATTTTTAACACAACACTCATTGTAGGCTGCTCAGCCTTGGTGGCTCCGATGGTGGTACAGAAGTCCACGGTCCGTAAGGATATTCCTTTTGCGGTTGTGGCTTCGCTGCTGCTCTTCGCACTTTGTTTCGATGATATGGAGTCTCCTCACCTGTGGGGTAATGAGATCAGCCGTTCTGATGGTTTCGTGCTGCTCATAGGCTTTGCCGCGTTTATGATCTATACCTTCCATGTAGCGAAGAAAGATGGTCTGATGCCCACGGAAGAAGAACTGGAGGAGAATGCAGAGAAACCAAAGGATTATTCCCAACTCTGGCGAAACCTCTTCTGGATTGCCGTTGGCCTGGGCTGTCTGATTTTCGGCAGTAATCTCTTTGTCGACTCTGCTACTTACGTGGCCCATCGTTTTGGTGTCCGTCAGAGTGTCATTGGCCTGACCATCGTGGCGGGTGGTACTTCACTACCTGAACTGGCCACCAGCGTGGTCGCTGCCTACAAGGGACGCTCTGCCATCGCCATAGGTAATGTGATAGGTTCGAATGTGTTCAACATCTTGCTTATCCTTGGGCTGACGGCCGCTATTCATCCACTGCGGATCATGGGCATTACAATCGTCGATCTCATGATGTTGCTGGTGACCATTGGCTTCCTTTGGCTTTTTGCTTTTACCAAGTACTATGTTTCGCGTCGTGAGGGTGCGGTCCTGGTGCTTAGTTTTATGATTTATATGGGGTGGCTTCTTTATATTATTTAGGATGGAACATAAAAAAGAACAACGGATCAGTGTGCTGTTCATGTTCTACGGCATCTTGTTTTGTGTATGTCTGATTACGGCCAACGTGCTTGAGACCAAGCAGATTTCGTTAGGGCCGGCGAATATGACGGCAGGACTTATTGTATTCCCTGTCAGTTACATCATCAACGATGTGGTGTGCGAGGTCTGGGGCTATGGACGTACCCGCCTGCTCATCTGGCTCGGCTTTGCCATGAACTTCTTCTTCGTGGGCATGGGAGCCATTGCCGACTGGATTCCAGGAGCATCGTACTGGGACGGGGAGGAGGGTTTCCATCAGATCTTCGGCCTGGCTCCCCGCATTGCCGGGGCCTCGTTCCTGGCCTTCGTCTGCGGCTCGTTCGTGAATGCGTATGTGATGAGTCGCATGAAGTTGTCGTCCAAAGGTAAGAATTTCTCTGCACGTGCTGTGCTCAGTACCATCTTTGGCGAACTTACCGACTCCATCATCTTCTTCCCTCTGGCCCTGGGAGGTGTGATTCCCTGGGAAGAGATGCCCTCGCTCGTGATTACTCAGGTCACGTTGAAAACCCTCTACGAGATACTCGTGCTGCCTGTCACCATCCGCGTGGTGAATTTTACCAAGGAGCATGACCATGAGGATGTCTACGACCTTGATGTCACATACAATATTTTTAAGATCAACAAACTATGAGCCAGAATCGTGAGCAAGATGGCCTGCAGGCCTTGGGCAAGAAGACGGAGTATCGCATGGACTATGCCCCAGAGGTGCTGGAAACCTTTGTCAATAAGCATCCTGACAATGACTACTGGGTGCAGTTCAACTGCCCTGAGTTTACGTCGCTCTGTCCTATCACGGGACAGCCAGACTTTGCCGAGATCAAGATTCTCTACATACCTGGCGAACGGATGGTCGAGTCGAAGAGCCTGAAACTCTATCTCTTCTCGTTCCGCAACCATGGAGACTTCCATGAGGACTGTGTCAATATCATTATGAAAGACCTGGTACGGCTGATGGATCCCAAGTACATCGAGGTTGTCGGCCTCTTCACCCCCCGTGGCGGCATCAGCATCTATCCCTACGCCAACTATGGCCGTCCTGGAACCAAGTACGAGCAGTTGGCCGAGCGTCGGCTTTTGGAGCATCAGATGATTTGATTCTGATGGGGAATCGCCCTAAGTGCCTTTATTTCACTTCTTTTTCCGTCACGAAGCAGGCCACCAGTCCGTAGGTGATGGTGGGGCGTATCCAGATTTCGGTGAGCATAAAGTTGGTATATTCATCGATGGGCTCAAGATAAATGTCGATGTTGTAGAGTGTGGCAATGAGTGCATCGACAATAAAGATCATCCATAGGTTGCTCTTCGAGTAGGTCTTCCATTCTTTGCGGGCATAGAAGTAGGTGAGCATGAGGATGAGCAGCACTGAGAGGACGAGACATATAAGGTGTAGAGAGTAGAAAGCCAGTGGGGGTGGAAAGAGAATGTCGCGCAGCAGGACCGTCATGGCCACACACAGCGACGACCAGTAGTTGAACTGCTCAGTGGTGATGCGAATGGTGAAGAAGTACATCCACATCATTGCCAGGCAGGCGATGTAGAACATGTTGAGTACCAGTTCGGGCCATGCTTCTCTCAGTCCGAAGTAAAAGACGGCATAGATCATCACACCCACAGAGAGTATGGCGGCAACAGCGGCTATGCTGATGTCGAAGACTTTGGCTTTCTTCTTGAATCTTGATTTCATTGTTTGATAAACTAGCGAATGATTCCTGTTATTGTATTTTGCAAAGATAGTCTATTTTTTCAAATATGAACATATATTGATGCCTTTTTTTTCGTAAATCATATGTTCTGCCGCCATTTTTGCATGTTCTGCCACTATTTATGTGCATCCTGCCACTTCCTTAAATCATCACGTGGGGCATTCTCCATCCACACTCCACCTTTAACTCTCCACGAAAACAGTTTCCAATCCCAATCATAAATAATCAAAAAAAGTACGGGCAAAGTATGTGTATCTGAAATAAAATGCCTAATTTTGCAGATTGATAAGTAAAATAACAGACAAGAAAAGCATTTATGAAGAAAAAAATCCAGTTTAGTCTCGTCTACAGGGACATGTGGCAGAGTTCAGGCAAGTTCCAGCCCCGTAAGGACCAGTTGGAGCGTATTGCCCCCGTTATCATCGACATGGGCTGTTTCGCCCGAGTGGAAACCAATGGTGGTGCCTTTGAGCAGGTGAATCTGATGGCGGGCGAGAACCCCAATCTCGCTGTGAGAGCCTTCTGTAAGCCTTTCAATGAGGCGGGCGTCAAGACCCACATGCTCGACCGTGGGCTGAACGCCCTGAGAATGTATCCCGTGCCCGACGATGTGCGCGCATTGATGTATAAAGTAAAGCACGCCCAGGGAGTGGACATCACCCGCATCTTCTGCGGACTGAACGATACGCGAAATATCATCCCCAGTATCAAGTGGGCCAAGGAGGGTGGCATGACGCCACAGGCCACCCTCTGTATTACCACTTCGCCCGTCCATACAGTAGAGTACTACTCGAAGATTGCCGACGAGGTGATTGCTGCTGGTGCAGAGGAGATTTGCCTGAAGGATATGGCCGGAATCGGACAGCCAGCCATGCTGGGTGCCCTGACGAAGGCTATCAAGACCAAGCACCCTGATATCATCATCCAGTATCATGGCCACTCCGGGCCAGGCCTGTCGATGGCCTCGATCCTTGAGGTGTGTAATAACGGTGCCGACATCATCGATACGGCCATCGAGCCGCTGTCGTGGGGTAAGGTGCATCCCGACATCATCAGTGTGCAGTCGATGCTGAAGAACGAGGGCTTCGAGGTGGCAGACCTGAATATGAATGCCTATATGCAAGCCCGCACGCTGACACAGGAGTTCATCGACGACTGGCTGGGCTACTTCATCAATCCTGCCAACAAGCACATGAGTTCGCTGCTCTTGGGTTGCGGACTGCCTGGCGGCATGATGGGCTCGATGATGGCCGACCTGGGCGGCATCATGACGATGATCAACAAACTGCGCGAGCAGAAGGGCGAGAAGGTGCTGACGATCGACGACATGCTCGTGAAACTCTTCAACGAGGTGGAGTATGTATGGCCACGCGTAGGTTATCCTCCATTGGTAACACCGTTCTCGCAGTATGTGAAGAACATCGCCCTGATGAACCTGCTGACCATCGAGCAGGGCAAGGGCCGTTTCGTGATGATGGACGATGCCATGTGGGGTATGATCCTCGGCAAGAGCGGAAAGATTCCTGGCACCATCGATCCCGAACTGGTGGAACTGGCCAAGAAGCAGAACCGTGAGTTTACTGATGTCGATGCTCACACCCTGTTGAAGGACGCGCTGCCCGACTTCCGCAAGGAGATGGACGAGAACGGCTGGGACTACGGACAGGACGATGAGGAACTCTTCGAACTGGGCATGCACCCTGAGCAGTATCGTGCCTTCAAGAGTGGTCAGGCCAAGAAGCAGTTCCTTGCTGACCTCCAGAAGGCAAAAGACGCTAAACTGGGTGGCGGCAAGAAGATCTCTCAGGAGGAGATCGATGCCCTGAAGCACGCCAAGGCCGATGCCGTGAAGTCGCCGTTGGCGGGACAACTGATCTGGAGTTTTGGCGGCGAGGGTGTGCCTGCTGCCTGCATCGAGCCGTTCATCGGACAGAAATATAAGGAGGGTGACACCTTCTGCTACCTCCAGACGAAGTGGGGCGAGATTGTCGAGATTCCTGCTGCCCTTGGTGGAAAACTCGTAGACATCTCTGTGAAGCCCGGACAGCAGATCCGTCAGGGAGACACGATTGCGTGGATTGAGAGAGAAGTGGTTTAGAGTTCATGGTTCAGAGTTTGTAGATGATATGTTCTATAGGCAGAGGGGCTTGCAGGGTAATCATCTGTAAACAGTAAACCGTAAACTGTAAACAAGAATAAAGGTATGGACTATCAGAGAATCATCGATAAATACTATCCTGAGGACGACGACCTCAGGAAACTCCTATTAATTCACAGTCGGCAGGTGGCGGATCGCTGCCTGCTGATTGCGAAGAAACACCCAGAACTGCGACTGGACGCAGAGTTCCTGGAGGAGGCAGCCATGCTTCATGATATCGGGATCCTGCGCTGCAATGCACCAGGCATCCACTGTCATGGCACCGAACCATATATCCGTCATGGTCTGATAGGTGGTCAGATGTTGCGTGAGGAAGGATGGAATCGGCATGCCCAAGTCTGTGAGCGGCATACTGGTACAGGTCTGACAGCGTGGGACATTGAGCAGCAACAGTTGCCCTTGCCCCACGAAGACTTTATGCCAGAGGAACTCGAGGAGCAGGTGGTGTGTTATGCAGACAAGTTCTACTCGAAGACCAAGCCCGGTGAGGAGCGTTCCGTCATGGAGGCGATGCGCGCTTTGGAGAAATTCGGCTGGGATGGCATACGCAGGTTCCAGAAATGGGTGGACATGTTTGAATAGGATTCATTGTTAAGGGGTCATAAGTTAAGAGTTAAGCGTTGAGAGGGAGAAAATCGGTTGTCATATTGTTGGGCGCCTTCATGTTGATGATGGCGTGCACTCCTTTTTCCCTGAAGTCGGACAAGGGGAACGTTTCGAGGAACAAGAATACTCAAAGTGCTGACTTGGCTGCTCAGATTTCTGCTATTGACTCTGCCCTCGAAAATAATCTCCAACCTCCTTCTTCCTCCCTTGTTTCTCAAATTGATTCCCTCACTCCTCAAGACATCCCAGATGACAGTGTCCAGGCTGCCATGAACGTCATCCGCGATGCTGTCACTGACGGCGACTCCCTGGTTCGTCCTGCTTCGCCAACGACAGTGATGCAGGAGGCAGCCGCCAAAATGAAGCGCGACACGACTACCATGGACTCACTCGAACTGGCTGTCTGGAAACACAATAAGGCTATAGACGACTCGTTGGCCCTCGACAGCATCAACCGTAGCAGGAAGAGTGGTATCGACTCGCCTGTGGAGTATTCTGCCAATGACTCGCTGACTTTTAGTGGTGCCACCTCACAGGCCCGTCTCTATGGTTCTTCGAAGGTGAAGTACCAGAATATGGACTTGGCCAGCGAGAAGATCTTCATGAGTCTCGACAGCAACATCGTGCATGCAGAGGGACGACTCGACTCTACAACGAATAACACCATCGGCTCTCCTGTGTTCAAGATGGGTAGCGATGAGTATCAGACAGGCCCGATGTCGTTTAACTTCAAGTCGAAGAAAGGTCTAATTGCGGATGTCTATACCCAGCAGGACGATGGATTCCTGACCAGTGAACTCTCGAAACGTGGCGCTGATGGTGAGATGTATCTGCAGCACGGCCGCTATACGACCTGCGACGACCCTCATCCAGACTTCTACCTCGCCATGTCTCGTGCGAAGGTGCGTCCAGGCAAGGATGTGGTCTTCGGACCTACCTATCTGGTCGTGGCCGATGTGCCGCTGCCACTGGCCATCCCATATGGTTTCTTCCCCTTCACCAAGAGTTACTCCAGTGGTCTGATTATGCCTACCTATGGTGATGAGACGGAGAAGGGCTTCTATCTGCGCGAAGGTGGCTACTATTTCGCCATTAGCGACAAGATGGACCTGAAACTGTTGGGTGAGATCTATACAAAAGGTTCCTGGGGTCTCAGCGTCACCTCGAACTATAAGAAGCGCTATCGCTATAATGGCAACTTCCTGGCCAGTTACCAGAATTCAATCAGGGGCGAGAAGAATATGCCCGACTACCTGAAGACGACAGACTTCAAACTGACGTGGAACCATACGCAGGACACGAAGGCCAATCCGTACCGCTCCTTCAATGCCCGCGTGAACTTCGCCACGACTGCATACGACACGAACAACCTGACGTCAATGTATAACCCCCAGACACGAACGCAGTCTACGCGTACTTCGGCAGTGGGTTTCAATACGGGCTTTTCCAGCATCGGCATGACGATCAACTCCTCGTTTAACCTGTCGCAGAACATGCGTGACTCCACCCTGGACGTTGAACTGCCCACACTGAGCATCTCTATCGCTCAGTTCTATCCCTTCAAGCGAAAGAAGGCGGCTGGCGCAGAACGTTGGTATGAGAAGATCTCACTCTCATATACAGGTAATCTGAAGAACCAGATTACGAATGTGAAGGAAGACAGGATCCTGCACACCAATCTGGCACGCGACTGGCAGAACGGTATGCAGCATACCATCCCTGTCAAGGCCACCTTTACGGCACTGAGTTATCTGAACATCATCCCATCGTTCAACTTCACAGACCGTACCCTTTTCCGGAAGGCTGAGAAACACTGGGACGTCGAGAACCAGAAAGAGGTGACAGATACGTTGACAGGCTTCTATAACGTCTATGACTGGTCGCTCAGTCTGAATGTCAATACGAAACTTTACGGTTTCTATATTCCTAGCCGCAAACTCTTCGGCGATAAGATTGACCGCATCCGCCACGTCCTCACCCCCTCAGTATCCTTCAACTATGCCCCTGACTTCACGGATGATAGTTATGGCTATTATAAGACTTATCAGAAGACAGATGCCAAGGGCAATGTGTCACTCGTGCGATACTCACCCTATGATATCAATATCTATAGGGCACCAAGTTCAGGCAAGCAGGGACGTATCACCTTTGACCTGAAGAACAATCTGGAGATGAAGGTGAAGTCTGACGACGACTCTACAGGGTTCAAGAAGATCAGCCTGATCGATGAACTCTCTGCCAACATGTCGTACAACTTCGCCACGGACATCAGACCCCTGAGTGATTTGCGAACCAATCTCCGACTGAAACTCACGAAGTCGTACACGATGAATATTGCCGCCAACTTCGCCTCGTATGTCTATGAAGCAGACAGTGTGGGCGCCACGCCAAGAGTCAGTGAGCACACCACCTATTGGGGACAGGGCAAGTGGGGCCGCTGGGATGGTATCGATCAGAACATCTCCTACAACCTGAATAACGACAAGGTCATCAAACTCTTCAAGCGCCTGACAGGTCAGAAGGTGGATGATGATAAGGATAAGAAGAAACGCAAACAAGATGAAGATGATGAAGACTGGGACAGTGTGGACAGCAACGTCGACCTCGAGATGGAGAAGGCCAAGCACCCCAAAGGTGAAAAATCGAAGGCTGAGACTGACGAGGACGGCTATATGAAGTTCAAGATGCCCTGGAGTCTGAACATTGGCTACACCGTCTCCTTGCGTGAGGATAAGGATAATAAGAAATTCAATTATAGTTCGATGCGCTATCCTTACAAGATCACCCAGACACTGAACCTCAGCGGCAACATCCAGTTGAGTGACGGATGGAACATCAACTTCAATTCTGGCTACGATTTCGAGACCAAGAAGATCTCCATGACGCGCATGTCGCTCTCTCGTGACTTGCACTGTTTTAGTATGTCGGCAGACGTCATGCTGGCACCCTATACGAGTTATAACTTCTCTTTCCGTTGTAACGCCTCTACGCTGACTGATGCCTTGAAGTATGACAAGCGCTCAGGTTCTACCAACGCCGTGCAGTGGTACTGATTCAAAACCCCAAAGAGAGATATGTCGGAAATTCCTAGTTTGATAGAAGACCTCGCCCTCATTCTGGTAGTGGCAGGCATCGTGACACTGATATTCAAACGTCTCAAGCAACCACTGGTGTTGGGATATATCGTCGCAGGCTTCCTGGTAAGCCCCAATATGCCCTATACGGCGTCTGTTGTCGATCACAATAGTGTGCATCTCTGGGCTGATATCGGTGTGATGTTTCTGCTGTTCTCGCTGGGTCTCGACTTCTCGTTCAAGAAAATCCTGAAGATGGGTGCGTCGCCCATCATCTCCACCTGTACCATCATCTTCTTCATGTCGATGCTGGGTGTCTGTGTGGGCAAGGCCTTCCACTGGAGTAAGATGGACTGCATCTTCCTGGGTGGTATGCTAGCCATGTCGTCGACGACTATTATCTATAAGGCTTTCGACGATCTGGGTCTGCGGCAGCAGCAGTTCGCAGGCCTCGTGATGAGTGTGCTGATACTGGAGGATATCCTGGCTATTGTGATGATGGTGATGCTGAGTGCAGTTGCCAGTGGCAACGACCTGGAGGGCGGACAGATGATCGAGGCTGTCGTGAAGATAGCCTTCTTCCTTGTCCTCTGGCTCGTGGTGGGCATCTTTGTCATTCCGCTGTTCCTACGCTCTGTACGCAATCTTATCAACAACGAGGTGCTGCTGGTGGTGTCGTTAGGTCTCTGCTGTGCGATGGCGGTGGCTTCGACAAAGGTTGGCTTCAGTTCTGCCTTCGGGGCCTTTATCATGGGCAGTATCTTGGCTGAGACGGTTGAGGCCGAGCGCATCGAGAAACTCGTGGAGCCTGTGAAGAATCTCTTTGGCGCCATCTTCTTCGTTTCCGTGGGTATGCTCGTCGATCCGAAGATACTGGTCGATTATGCAGTGCCCATCCTGTTGCTGGTGCTCACTATCCTCTTGGGACAGGGCATCTTCGGCACCTTCTCCTTCATGCTGGGCGGTGAGTCGCTCAAGTCGGCCATGCGCTGTGGATTCTCGATGGCACAGATTGGCGAGTTCTCGTTCATCATTGCATCGCTGGGCCTCTCACTGGGTGTCATCAGCGACTTCCTTTATCCTGTGGTTGTGGCAGTGTCTGTCATCACCACTTTCCTGACGCCTTACATGATACGTCTGGCCACGCCGGCCTATAACCGTCTGGAAAGACATCTGCCCAAGAAAGTCATCCTCATGATGAACCATCTGTCGATGAGTCATCAGCAGTCGCAGCAGCAGAGTAACTGGAAGCGGCTGTTGACGCAGATGAGCATCAATACCGTGGTCTATTCCATCCTATCTTCGGCAGCCATCGCCCTGATGTTCACCTTCGCACTGCCCTTCATGCACACCCTGTTTCCAGGAGAGGAACTGCGCCCCTATGCCAATATTATCACGGGCATTCTCACGATCTTGCTGATAGCACCGTTCCTGCGGGCGATGGTTATGAAGAAAAACAAGAGCGTGGAGTTCAAGGCCCTCTGGGCGGAGAGCACTCGTAATCGTCTGTCCCTTCTCTTCACCATTCTGGTGCGAGTGATGATCGCCGTGGCTTTCGTCTTCTACATCTGCAATCATCTGACGCATTTCGCCAGAGCACTGCTCATCTGCTTCGGCATCTTCGTCGTCGTGGGTATCGTGTTCTCCCGTTGGATCAAGCACCGGAGTATTACGTTGGAGCGCCTCTTCATCCAGAACCTGCGCTCTCGTGAGATAGAGGCTCAGGTGCATGGTAAGAAGCGTCCACTCTACGAGGGCCGTCTGCTCGATCGTGATATCCATATTGCTGAATTTGAGGTGCCTGCTGATTCCCTGTGGATGGGGCAGACGCTGAAACAGTTGAATCTGGGTCAGAAGTATGGGGTGATGATCAGCAGCATCCTACGTGGTGGTCGTCGAGTGAATATCCCTGACGGCGATTATGTCGTATTCCCCCACGATGTGCTACAGGCTATCGGTAGTGACTCACAGTTCACGGCTTTCCGTGATGCCCTTGAAAGGGAACGCTTTGGCGAAGACCCTGAGATGGAGAAACGTGAAATGAAACTGCGTCAGTTGGTCATCGGCAGCGGCAGTCCGTTCATCGGCAAGACGCTGATAGAGAGTGGTATCCGTGATATCTACAGTTGTATGGTCGTCGGACTGGAGGAAGGCAAGGAGTGCCTGTCAACCTACCGTCCTAATCGCCGCTTTGAAGAGGGTGACATCATCTGGGTGGTAGGTGAGCAGGAGGCGCTTGATGCCCTGATGAAAGCATAGGTCTTGTTTACAGTTTACGGTTTACAGTTTACAGATGATTACTTCTAAAGGCAGAAAACGCTCCGCATTTATTCAGCAGCGAATGGCTTGCACGGTTATCATCTGTAAACTGTAAACCGTAAACTGTAAACTGTAAACTATAAAACATATTCCCCTGTCAGTTCGCAGATCTTGACGATAACCTGCATCGCCTTCTCCATCGACTGGATGCTGACAAACTCATACGGTCCGTGGAAGTTTACGCCACCAGCGAAGACGTTGGGGCAGGGGAGACCCTTGAATGACAACTGGGCACCGTCTGTGCCACCACGTATGGGCTTCACCTTCGGAGCCACACCACATTCCTGCATGGCACGAAGCACCAGGTCAATGACGTGCATCTGTGGGTCGATCTTCTCTTTCATGTTATAGTACTGATCCTTCACCTCACAGGTGACCGTCCCTTCACCGTATTTCTCGTTCATCTGCTCGGCGCACTTCTGAATGATACGCTTGCGGTTCTCAAAGCGTTCACGGTCATGGTCGCGGATGATGTAACTCATCTTCGCCCCCTCCACGTTCGATTGGATGCCCAGCAGGTGATAGAATCCCTGATAGCCCTCCGTCGTCTCTGGCGTCTCATCGGCAGGCAGCATCGTGGCGAACTCGGCTGCCAGTGCATTGGCGTTTACCATCTTTCCCTTGGCATAGCCTGGATGCACGCTCACACCTTTTATATATATCTTGGCCGAGGCAGCGTTGAAGTTCTCGAACTCCAGTTCGCCCACGTCGCCGCCGTCCATCGTGTAGGCCCATTCGCAACCGAACTTCTCCACATCGAAGTGGTGGGCTCCCATGCCGATCTCCTCGTCAGGGTTGAAGGCGATGCGGATGGTGCCGTGCTTCACCTCCTTATGCTGCTGCAGCCACACCATCGCCTGCACGATCTCGGCAATGCCAGCCTTGTCGTCGGCTCCAAGGAGCGTATGGCCGTCAGTCACAATGAGGTCTTCGCCCACATGGCTCAGCAACTCTGGGAACTTCTTGGGCGACATCAGAAGGGAATCACCTTCCTCGGAACCGCCCAGCGCGATGTCCGCTCCGTCGTAATTCCTGATGATCCGTGGCTTGATGTTGGCCCCAGAGCAATCGGGCGACGTGTCGTAATGAGAGATGAAGCCGATGGTGGGCACATCGTCCTTCGTGTTTGCCTTCAGCGTGGCGTAGATGTATCCTTTCTCATCGAGTTCCACATCGCTGAGGCCCTCGTCTTCAAGTTCCTTCTTCAGGTATTCTGCAAATATCAGTTGTTTTGGTGTACTCGGCACGCTGTCACAGTCTTCTGCCGACTGCGTGTCGAATTGGGTATAGTTCAGAAATCTCTCGGTAATGTCCATCTGTGTTTATTTTGTTCTCAGTATGAGTTTCCCATTTGCAATGATGATTCCGCGCGTGTTCTTGCCGACACGCTGTCCTAACAGGTTGTAATAGCACTCCTCTGTCTGCTTTTGGGCTGTGAGGCGCTCGATGCCAGAAGGGTCTACCACTTCTGTGAACAGCGTGGCACCGGCATGAGCCAGCGTCTCTGTGGGAACGACTTGTGCATCTGCCACCTCGTAGGCATAGGGCACCGTGACGGTGGCTCCCTTGGATGAAGGCTTGCTGACAGACTTCTCCGTGATGTAGTTGTTGTCAGCCCAGGTCACCGCTGTGGCGCCCGACTCGCTATAGCACTTCTTGACGCCCTCGCCGAAGTAGTTGCCTTCCACGAGAAACTCCGAGTTCTTACGCGGATTGATGCTGTTGCTGCATCCTGCGCTGGCGAAATAGTTGTTCAGCATGTGGATCTTACCCACTCGTGCCATCGGCATGCGGGCCCGGCAGTTCTCACCCCAGTGGTTGAAGGCAAAGGTGGTGTTCAGGAATCCCGTCGCCTCGCTGTCGCTGCTGCCGATGAGGTTCGTGTTCTGGTGCATGTACGAACGGTCGGTATAACTGAAGGTGCACCAACTGACGGTGTTGAAGTCTGACTTCTTAGTGATGTCGAAGTTGCCGTCCATGCCATCGGTAAACTCACAATGGTCTACCCAACAGTTTTTCGTGCCTTCGAAGGAGACAAGGTCGTTGCCCCCGACATCGATGGAACCAGGCCCGACGAACTTCAGGTTGCGGATGATGAGGTTCTGGCAGTTCTTGAAGTAGAAGATGCCTGACTTGCGGTAGTCTTCCTTGTCGTCACCAGTCATGTTGATGATGATCTGTCGCGTATTAAACTCTGCCTGCTCGCTCACTTTTATGCCGTTCGACAGGGTGCCGCCTCCACTGGTGGTGCTCATCTTTGGCACACCGGCCTCGTTGAGCGCGTCGATGATGTCCTGCGTGGCATACCATGTGGTGCAGAGGCGGGCATTGTTGATGCCGATCAGCGTCTTGTCGCTGATGCCTGTCAACGAGATGGTGCTCGACACGATGAAGTCGCCATTCGAACCGTCTAGGATAATCACACTGTAGTCCCTGATGGCTTTGTCGATATCGCCCCTCATGTCGTCGCCGTTCGATGTCAGGGTGATGATGTCGCTGCTGCTGACGTCCGTTGCAGGGTAGTCAAAACAGCCTCCGCCCGTGATGTCGTAGGGCGTATCTGTGGTGCGCGACGATAGTGTGCAGAAGCCAAAGGGCTTTTGAAGGTCATAGGTACTTGGCCCGGCCATCGCCGTGAGCGGGAGCAGCATGAGGCATAGCCATCCGTAGTTACGTAGTTTCATAAGATGCGTTGTTTTAGTAAATATTCGACAAATCTGCTGCAAAGGTATGAATAGTTTTTGAGATGGCCAAATAAATGGAGAGTAAAAGTTTGGGATACTCAATAACAGGATTGGCTTTGTCCATCCCAAAAGTGATCCCGTTGGGATTCAAACCCAAGACCTTCAGAACCGGAATCTGACGCTCTATTCAGCTAAGCTACGGGACCGATGTGCTCGAAAGCGGATGCAAAGGTACTACTTTTTAGTGAAAAGTGAAGAGTGAAGAGTGAAGAATTTGCTGCCGCCGTGATTTTTTAACGAGTTTTCACGCTTTTACCTGCTTACTTTTTACCTTTTCGCTTCTATGCTGTAAGTTCATTGCCTGTATAGAGCTGATAGTACTTGCCGCATAACTCCAGGAGTTCGTCGTGGGTGCCCTGTTCGATGATGTGGCCGTGGTCGAGGACGATGATCTGATCGGCATTGCGGATGGTGGAGAGGCGGTGGGCAATGACAAAGGTGGTGCGACCCTGCATCAGTGAGTCCATGCCTCGTTGTACGAGCCGTTCCGTACGGGTGTCGATGGAGGATGTGGCCTCGTCGAGGATGAGCACAGGGGGATTGCTGACGGCAGCACGGGCGATGGCAATCAGTTGTCGTTCTCCCTGCGAGAGATTGCCACCGTCACCATTGAGCATGGTCTGATAGCCGTTGGCGAGACGGCGGATGAAGTCGTCGGCCCCCACGAGACGGGCTGCTTCCACGCAGTCTTCATCCGTGGCTCCCAGACGACCGTAACGGATATTGTCGAGCACGGTGCCTGTGAAGAGGTGGGTCTCCTGAAGGACGATGCTCATCGACTTACGGAGTGATTCCTTGCGGATGTCCGTCAGCGGAATACCGTCGTAGAGGATCTTTCCCTGTTGAATCTCGTAGAAGCGGTTGATGAGGTTGATGATGGTGGTCTTGCCTGCACCAGTCCCTCCGACAAAGGCGATCTTCTGCCCGGGGTTGGTGTTGATGTCGATGTCGAAGAGCACCTGCTTCTGTGGCGTATAGCCGAAGTCTACATCCGTGAAGTCTACGTCGCCCCTGACGGTTTGAGGTTTGAGATTTGAGGTTTGAGGTATGAGGTTTGAAGTTTGAGATTTGAGGTTTGAGGTTTGAGGTATGGCTTCCTCTGAGGGGACGATCCATTTCCCATTTTCCAGGATCCATTTCCCGTTGTCAACCTCCGGCTCTGCATCCATGAGACGGAACACGCGCTCTGCGCCGACGGTGGCATTCAGCACGGAGTTGATCTGTTGTGAAACGTGAGTGATGGGCTGGGTGAAACTCTTGTTGAGTGTGAGGAAGGCCACAATGGTACCCAAGGAGAGGTGAGAGGTCAGAAGTGAGAGGTGAGGGAAATCACCCAGGGCGAGGGTCGCACCCACGACGGCGATAAGCACATAGCCGAGGTTGGAGAGGTTGCCATTGACAGGCATGACGATGTTGGCGATTCTGTTGGCTTCGCAGGCTGAGGCGCGCAACTGCTCGTTGATGCGTTCAAACTCCTCGATGGCCTGATTCTCGTGGCAGAACACCTTGACGACCTTCTGGCCTGTCATCATCTCCTCGATGAAACCGTTCACCTTCGCAAGACTCTCCTGTTGTGTGCGGAAATACTTTCGGCTGCGCTTGCCAAGCCAGGTGGTGGTGACCATCATCACCGCCGCCATCACGATACTGACGAGGGTTAGTGGAATACTGAGCACGATCATCGAGGCAAAGGTGACGCAGATGGTGATGATGGAGTTGAACACCTGAGAGATACTCGTGCTGATCATCTGCCGCAGTGAGTCGACGTCGTTGGTGTAGACAGACATCATCTCACCGTGGGAGTGCTGATCGAAGTAACTGATGGGCAGGCGTTCCATCCGCTCAAAGATGCGCTGGCGCAGGCGGAGCATCGTACCCTGCGAGACGTTGATCATCAGACGGTTGTAGAGATAGGAACAGACCACACCTGCGAACAGGATGATGCCGAGTTTGAAGAGCGTCTGCAGCAGTGCTGTGTATTCAGGATTGGCGGCTTGAGTCAGCGGTACGATATAGTCGTCGATGAGGGTGCGTGTGAAGAGGGTAGAGGCGAGGGTAGTGACGGAGGTGATGGCGATGCAAGCGAGCACGGTCAGGATGCTGAACTTATAGTCGCTCAGCACATACTTTGCGAGTCGCCAGATGACGGCACGCTGTTCCTTACTGGCTTTCTGGATGCCTCCCTGGTTCTGGGCGTGTGGGCCGCGAGGGCCTCTGTCGAAGGTTGGCTGTCTCATCTTTTTCCTGTTTGGTTGTTCAGACCTCCTCTAGTTCCTCCTGACTGAGAAGGGGAGGAAGGCGCATCAAAGTCACCGCAGTCAGCCTCTTGTATGGCGCAGATCTCCTGATAGAGTTCGTTGGTTTTCTGCAGTCGTTCATGGGTGTCGAAGCCTGTGACGACGCCATTGTCCATCACGAGGATACGGTCGCAATGCTTAACGCTCGATATGCGCTGGGCGATGATGATCTTGGTCATCTCAGGCAGTTCTTCGCGGAAGGCCCGTTGTATCTTCGCATCGGTGGCGGTGTCACAGGCCGAGGTGGAGTCGTCGAGGATAAGGATCTTCGGCTGTTTCAGCAAGGCGCGGGCGATACAGAGCCGTTGCTTCTGTCCGCCGCTGACATTTGTTCCGCCTTGTTCGATATGGGTATTGTAGCCCTCTGGCATCTGCTCGATAAACTCATCGGCACAGGCCAGTCGGCAGGCCCTTTCACAGTCAGCCTGTGTCGCCTGCGGATGCCCCCAGCGGAGGTTGTCGAGGATGGAACCAGAGAATAGGATATTACTCTGCAGCACCACACTCACAGCCGAGCGAAGCGCCTTGAGGTCGTAAGTCTTCACATTCCGTCCTCCCACGAGCACTTCGCCCTGCGATACGTCATAAAGGCGTGAGATGAGGCTGACGAGGGTGGACTTACCAGAGCCCGTGCCGCCAATGACACCGATCGTCTCGCCGCTCTCAATCTTGAAGGATACATTGAAGAGTGCAGAGCGCTTGTGTTTCTTCTCTGAGGAATCAGGGGATTTATGCATTTCTTTTTCAACACTTGTGTCGATTATTCCTTGATTCCTTGATTCCTTAGAATGATAATCAAATCTTACTCCCCGGAAAACGACGCTTCCGTCGGCAATCTCATAGACGGGGTGCTCGGGATTCACGATGTCGGGCTGTTCCTCGATGACTTCGCAGACACGTTTGGCACTGGCGGCACTCTGCGTCAGCATAACGAAGATCATCGAGAGCATCATCAGTGACTGGAGGATAGACATGACATAGGTGAAAAGCGATGTCAGTTCACCCGTGGTCAGCGTACCCGAGACGATGAAATGTGCTCCCCACCACGACAGGGCGATGATACAACCATAGACCACAATGTTCATGATGGGGTGGTTGAGGGCCATCAGACTCTCTGCGCGTACATATAATTGATAAAGTCCCTCAGCGGCTCGTGAAAACTTCTTGTTCTCATAGTCTTCACGCACAAATGCCTTCACCACCCGGATGGCGTGGATGTTCTCCTGTACGCTCTGGTTCAGTTCGTCGTAACGCTCGAACACCTGTTGGAACAGTTTGGCCACGCGCGAGATGATCTGATAGAGCGAACAGCCGAGGATAATCATCGCCACAATGAAGATCAGGCTGAGGCGGGCGTCGATGACGAGACACATCACGATGGAGAGAACGAGTCGGAACGGTGCCCGAACGGTGATGCGGAGAATCTGCTGATAGGCGTTCTGCAGATTGTTCACGTCGGTGGTCATCCTCGTCACCAGTCCCGATGTCGAATACTTGTCGATGTCGCTGAAGGCGAAGCGCTGGATATTCCGATACATCGCCTTGCGCAGGTTGGCGGCAAAGCCCGATGAAGCATAGGCCACACTGCGGCCTGCGAGGATGCCGAAGGCCAGCGAGAGGAAGGCCATGCCGAGCATGATGGCACCATAAAGACAAACGTTCTCCATATTGCCGGCATTCAGTCCCTTGTCGATGAGTGAGGCTGTCACGTAGGGTATCAGCACATCCATCACCACCTCCATGGCCGTCCAAAAAGGTGTGAGGATGGATGCAGTCCTGTATTCCTTGATTTGTCTGGTAAGTGTCCTGAGCATCTTTAGTCTAATTCGTCATTCACAATGCACAACTGCACTTTTCGCTGCAAAGATATAAAAAAAGTGGGAATTAAGAGTTAAGAATTAAAAAAATATGTATGGCGGCAGCAAATTCTTCACTCTTCACTCTTCACTCTTCACTAAAAATTTGTACCTTTGCAGCCAAATCTTAATGAACGATGAAGTTTGTCAGTTGGAATGTGAACGGTCTTCGTGCTTGCGAAGCAAAGGGATTCAGCGAGGTGTTTCGTCAGTTGGATGCAGACTTCTTCTGTCTGCAGGAAACGAAGATGCAGGCAGGACAACTCGATCTGCAGTTCGATGGCTATGAGAGTTATTGGAACTATGCTGATAAGAAAGGCTACTCCGGTACCGCCATCTTCACCCGTCACCAGCCTCTCAGCGTGGCCTATGGTATCGGCATCGACCAGCATGACCATGAGGGGCGCGTCATCACCCTCGAGATGGCAGATTTCTATCTGGTATGCTGTTACACGCCGAACTCTCAGGATGGTTTGAAGCGTCTGGACTACCGCATGACATGGGAAGATGATTTCCGGCAATACCTTCAGCGGCTTGACGGGCAGAAACCTGTCATCCTCTGTGGAGACCTGAATGTTGCCCATGAGGAAATTGACATCAAGAACCCTAAGTCGAATCGGCAGAATGCCGGCTTTACGGACCAGGAGCGTCAGCAGTTCAGTCATCTGCTGGCCAGTGGCTTTACTGATACCTTCCGTTACAAATACCCGGAGGTCGTGAAGTATTCGTGGTGGTCATACCGTTTCCAGGCCCGGCAGAAGAATGCCGGATGGCGTATTGACTATTTCGTCGTTTCCGACCGTCTGCGTGAACGACTTGACGATGCCAAGATCCATAATGACATCTTCGGTAGTGACCACTGTCCTGTAGAACTGGATATTCGCTGAAAAAAATACATGATTCGCTGAATAGATTTCCTTGACTCAGGATAACACCCTAACTTTGCAGCCATAAACGAATAACTTGACAACGTATGACAGAGATTCTAAGCCACTATGAGCCTATCACCTTGGAGCAGATGAAGGACATTAGACTGATGAACCGCATCGACACCAAGTTTGTGACGACGGAGCCCATGCTCCGACGACTCCTGGTGATGGCCTGTGACGACTACTTCGTGCAGGAAACGGATGGGCTGCGCATCTCACCCTATTATACGCTTTATTTCGATACCCCGGACTGTGCCATGTACAACCGTCATCAGGTGGGGCATCTGAGCCGGCAGAAGATACGCATCCGTTCTTATGTCAAGGCAGGTCTGAATTTTCTTGAGGTGAAGACGAAGAACAACCATGGCCGTACGAAGAAGAAACGCATTGCCATGGAACAATTCGATGCCCTCCATCCGCAGCACGATATCCAGTTCCATCGGCAGGATGAGAATTTCATCAATTATGATGAGTTCCTGCGTGCCACCCTGAAGTACGACCCGGAGAATCTGACCGAACAGTTAGAGAACCGTTTCGACCGTATCACACTGGTAAACAAAGCCCGTACGGAGCGTCTCACCATCGACACGAACCTGCGCTTCAACAATATTGCCACAGGACAGAAACGCGACATGGGCGACATCGTGATCATTGAACTCAAACGTGACGGAAACCAGCCTTCGCCCATCTTGGGTAAACTTTGCGACTTGCATATACATCCTCATGGATTCTCAAAGTACTGTATCGGCTCGGCACTCACCAATGACAGTCTGCGCCGTAATCGGATCAAGCCGCGCCTGCGCAGCATACAAAAGATATTAAGTCATCAATAGTAAATCGTAAATAATTATTATGTTAGATTCATTCTTATCTCCCTCATTCTCGATGATGCTCATCCGACTGGTCATCAACCTCGTCGTCGTCGGCATCATCATCGACCGTCTGTATTATCCGAAGAGCAAGCGACGTGACTTCTACTTCACGTTTATGCTCATCTCTATCGCCATCTTCTTCATCGTCTTCTTCATGATCTTTGTGCTTGAGGAGATGAAAGGCAAGACTTCCTTAGGTATCGGTATCGGACTCTTCGGCATCTTCTCCATCATGCGGTACCGTACCGACGCCATGCCTGTCCGTGAGATGACTTATCTCTTTGTCATTATCGCCCTGTCGCTCGTCAATGCCATCTCTGAAGGTGTGCCCATGATTGAACTCGGCATCACCAACCTGATCTTCCTGGTGGCCGTGTGGGTCAGCGAGTGGCATCTTAAGGTGCTGCCGTCGAAGATTATCCAGTACGATAAGATCGACCTCATCACTCCAGATAAAAAGCAAGAACTTATTGCAGACCTTGAGAAGCGCCTTGGGCTCGACATCGTGCAGGTAGAGGTTGGTGCCGTAGACTTTATCCGTGATATGGCGATGGTGAAGATTCGCTATCGTGGTAAGCGTGTCGATGGCGACATCGCTAATGAGTTGAAACTCTCGAAAGATCAGTTGAAAGAATTTAATAAGTGAAAGAGATGAAGCGGTTATTGTTGATTATGATGGTGTCGTTGCCACTGACGGCCATCGCGCAGTCTGATGACTTCGGCCTCGACTTTACGCTCGAAGCTCAGAAGAAGCTCTCCAAGCAGTGGAGCATCGGCTTTGAGGGGGAAATGCGTACCCGTGACAACACTAAGACGATGGACCGTTGGAGTGCGGGCTTTGGTGTCGACTACAAACCTTCCAGCGTGAAATGGTTCAAGCTCTCTGCCGGCTATTCGTTGCTATATGACAACAATGAGCGTACCAGTTATTTCGATGCTACCGACGACGAGGTGCTTGATGGCGATGCCGACGAGGGTGATCCCAAGAAATATGCCAAATATTGGGGCACTCGCCATCGCTTTAACGTATCGCTGACATTCGACAAGAAACTCATCGGCAACTTTAAGTTCTCTCTTCGTGAGCGCTGGCAATACACCTATCGTCCGGAGCATACCGTCAGCGAGCGGTGGAGTTATTTCGACAATGCCTACGACGGAAAGCCGAAGACGTATTCTGGTAAGGGCAAAAGCGTGCTGCGCAGCCGTCTCCAGGTGGAGTACGACAAGAAAGGGCTTGCGCTGACGCCCTATGCTAACGTGGAGTTCTTCAATGCCTGGAGCCTGCAGAAGACGCGCATGAATGTCGGCTTAGACTGGAAACTCTCCAAGCAGCATACAGTAGGAGTCTTCTATCGATACCAGGTCGTTCGTAACGATGATGACGACAACGAGCCGAATTTCCACATGATCGGCCTCGGTTATAAGATTAAACTGTAAACTATCAACAATCGCCTTTGCTGGTCATGATGTTCAGCACCATCTCGTCGGTGGCACACATCGCGTCGGCACCGATAGAGGTGAGGTTGTGAATACTCTTGTCCACACAGTCATCCACGATACCTTCTTCCGAGGTGACGCATTTCCCTTCCATTGCCAGTAGTGCCGAGAACATGGCCGTCGAAACGCCGCTGGTGATTTTCAGCGAGCACGATGGCTTTGCCCCGTCGCAGATCATGCCCGTCAGGTTGGCAATCATATTCTTCACGGCATAGCAGATACGCTCATAGTCGCCGCCCATCAGATAGGTGATGCCGCAACTTGAACCGATAGAGGCTACCACGCAACCACAGAGGGCTGACAACTTGCCGAGCGACTGCTTGATATAGATTGCGGTGAGGTGGGAGAGCATCAGTCCGCGGATGAGTTCCTCCTCAGTGTTCTCGTTCTCCTTGGCATATACGCACACCGGGTTTGTGGCGCAGATGCCCTGGTTGCCACTGCCAGAGTTCGACATTACCGGAATCATCGCTCCCCCCATACGGGCATCGCAAGCCGAAGCCGTTCGTGAGATGATGTGCGAGAAGATGCTGTTGCCAAAGATACCTTTTGACAGCGGACGGTCGATAGTCTTACCCAGATTATGGCCGTAGTTACCTTTGATAGCTTCCCGGGCGGCATCCATATTCAGTCGCCGTGCCTCCATGATGAATCGTATCTCGTCGAGCGGGGCCGTGGTGGCAAAGTCGTACACCAGACGCATGTTCAGCTCCGTCTCGTCGGTGGTGCTGTCGTTGTCTGTAGTACGGTAGTTGCTGGCATCTCCCGCTACGAAGTGGGTGTGGCTGCCGGCGATGACGGCAGTCTCTTCCTTGTCGCCAGCCTTGCAGAGCACCTCGATATACAATTTCTCGCAGATGCCTTCCTTCAGGGCGATGCTGATGCGCTTCTCGGCGATGTAGCGCTTGCCTTCCTCCAGAGCCTCGGGGGTCAGGTCTTTCAGCACTTCGAGTTGGTAGGCGCTTTTGCCGATCAGCGCACCTAAGGCAATGGCGATTGGCAGGCCAATCATCCCAGTGCCGGGGATGCCCACCCCCATAGCGTTTTTCAGAATATTCGCACTCAGACAGACCTCGATCTTCTCCGGTCGGCAGCCCAGCTGCTCCGTAGCCTTCGCTGTACAGAGGGCCACGGCCATAGGTTCTGTGCAACCAATGGCAGGCACCACCTCTCGCTGCACCAGCTTGATAATGCGTTCACGTGTATCTTTTTTCACTCTTTTACCTTTTTAAATCTCTCCAGTCCCGTGTTCAGGAAGTCGATGTATGCCTGGATGTCTTCGTCGTAAGCGCGGCTACCGGCCAGGGGCTTGCCCGTGGCGGGGTCTACCATCACGTAGAACGGCTGTGCGTTGGCACCAAACTTTGAACTCTGCAGCCAACTCCACTTCGCCCCAACGGTGCGTAGCGTCTTGGCCTGACCTTGCTCATCGGTCACCTCGATGGGTTCCGCCAGCGGCGTCTTGTCGTCTACATAGAGCGAGATGAGCACGAAGTCGTTTGTCAGTTTGTCTGCCACGCCGGGGTCTGTCCATACGGCGGCCTCCATCTTTCGGCAGTTTACGCAGCCAAAGCCTGTGAAATCGATGAGAACGGGCTTGCCCGCTGCCTGGGCAGCAGCCATACCCGTCTCGTAATCGGTGTATTTGGCTTCCACGATCTTCGTGTTCAGATTAAAGTCCTGCGTGTTTATTGGCGGTGCGAAGGCACTTACGGCCTTACAGGGGGCTCCCCAGAGGCCGGGCACCATATATACGGCGAAGGCCAGTGAGCAGAGGCCGCCCATGATTGATACCACCGGCATCGGCTTCTGTAGTTCGCCGCCGATCTCGTCCTGCTGGAACTTTAGCCAGCCACACAGGTAAGCACCCAGGAGTGCGAAGATGACGATCCACAGCGAGAGGAACACCTCGCGGTCAAGGATATGCCAGCCGTAGGCGAGGTCGGCCACCGAGAGGAACTTCAGGGCGAAGGCCAGTTCGATGAATCCAAGCACCACCTTTAGCATGGTCATCCATGATCCCGACTTCGGGGCCTGTTTCAGCCACGAAGGGAACATGGCGAAGAGGGTGAAGGGCAGTGCCAGTGCCACGGCGAATCCCAGCATGCCCAGTGCGGGTGCCAGCCAGTTGCCGCTGGTGGTGGTCTCTACGAGCAGCAGGCCGATGATGGGGGCTGTGCACGAGAAGCTGACGAGTACCAACGTGAACGCCATGAGGAAGATGCTGATGAGTCCACTGGTCTCTGTGGCCTTCGTGTCGACGCTGTTGGCCCAACTGTCGGGCAGTTTGATCTCAAACCATCCGAAGAAACTCAGTGCGAACACCACGAGCAGGATGAACAGCAACACGTTGAACACGGCGTTGGTCGACATGGCGTTCAGCGTGTCACTGCCGAAGAGCGCCGTTACCAGCAGACCCAGTCCGAGATAGATGACGATGATGCTTACCCCATAGGTGACGGCATCGCGGATACCCTTCCGCTTGTCGTCCTTCGAGCGCTTCAGGAAGAATGATACAGTCATCGGGATGATCGGCCAGATGCAGGGCATGCATACAGCCAGCAGGCCCCCGACGAATCCCATCAGCAGAATATACAGTAGCGAATGATCGGCTATGTTGTCGCTGTTGCTGCCCATGCTGCGCAACTCTTCTACCACGGGTTGCCAGAGTTGAGGGGGAGACTGGAGACTGGAGTGGGGTTGTATGGTTGAGTCGGGGAGTGTGGAGTGAGAAATGTTATCCGAGGAGGAAGGAGTGTGGAGGGAGGAGTGAGAATAGTCTGCTGACAGTGTGTCGCCTGTATATTTCGTGCTGGAAGTAATCTCACTCCTCACTCCTCGCTCCTCGCTCCTCGAAACGACTCCTCGCTCCTCGCTCCTCGAGAACATCTCCTTGGCCTTGCCGCTCTTTTTCAGAGCCACTTCCGAAGGCGGCAGACAACTCTGGTCGTTGCAGGCACCATACTCCAGATAGCAGTCAATCGCGTAGTCGGGCTTGGTGAACCGTATCTTCTGCACGAAACTTACGCTCTTCTCAAAGTAGCGTAGTTCCATATCAAACATCTTATCAAACTGCTTGATCTCCTTGCCTCGTGGCTGCAGGCGACCCACCGTCTCTACGCCATCCATTTTCACGGCGTTGAACGTGGCCTCTATCGGACCGTCACTGCCCAGGTTGGTGGAGTAGACGTGCCATCCGGGGTCGATGGTAGCCGAAAATACAATCTCTCCCTCACCGCCCTTCAGCTCTTTAAGCTCAGCGGAGAAGTGTACTGGGTTCATCATCTGCGCTCCTGCCGCCATTGTCACAAGCCACAGTAGCAGCGCTGTCAATGCTTTCTTCATATGCTCGTCTTTTTTGCTTTATTTCTATATACACATTAGAACACTGCAAAGGTACAAAAAAGATTCTTTTTTTAACAAACTTTATTGCAGATTCTTCTCTATCCACTCCACAATCTTCTCGTTGGAGGGACGAGGAGCGTCGAGGCTGACGATGCGCCCCTGCGCATCGAACATCAGGAAGCGGGGGATGCCGTCGATGTCGTAGTTTTTGCAGAGGGCGGAGTTGAAATGATCGGGGCAGATGAACTGTCGCCACTGTGGTTTTTCGGCTGTTAGTTTCTTCTCCCATGCTCTGCGGTTCTGATCGAGCGAGATGGCAATCAGCTCGATGCGGCTGTCGCCCTTGTAGTGCTCGTATAGCTTAGCCATGTGGGGCGTCTCTGCCACACAAGGTCCGCACCAGGTGGCCCAGCAGTCGATGTAGACGGCCTTGCCCCGCAGGTCTTGCAGCGTGTAGCGCTTGCCATCGCGGTCGTACATCTCGAAGTCGGCAGCCGGTGCTCCCTTCTTCAGTTTGGCATAGTGGTCGTAGAGCCGCTGTGCTTCTGCCTGTCCTTCGGGGTTGGTGCTCACGGCCTTGTAAGCGGCCAGCTCCTCGTCCATATTGTCGGGAGCGTCCTTCAGGATGGCCTGTATGTGATTATCGGCATACATATTAATGATGTCCTGGTTGTTGAAAGCCTTTCTGAGTACCTGGTAGAAACTCTGTGGCGTGCGAGCCTCACCCCTTGGCATGTGGCGGTCACTGTACCAACGCCAGTAGTTAAACGCTTTGTCGATGTTGGCCGTGTCGTTGTGGTCGAAGGAACATATCCAGCGGTCGAAGTCGTCGTCGGTCTTATCGTGCTTGGCCCATGCCCAGCGGCAGAGGTAGGAGAACTCCTCGTATCTGATCTGTTCCGTCATGGCGCGGCGATAGTGCTCGCTCTTCACCTGATAGAGGGCCACGAGGCTTCGCTCGATATCCACCTCCACAGCGTTGCGATACTCGCTGAAGGGTGTGGCACTGAGCCGCTCCCAGGGCCATGCCTCAAAATTGTCGGAGGCTTCGTGCTGGCGGTTGAAGTCGAAGCAGTCGCGATTATCGCCGCTATAGTCTACGTCCATCACGGTTATCGTCTCGCCTTCCTCCGCCTTTGTCTTAAAGGAGATCTGCAGGTCGGCCTTCATCCCGTCTTCGAGAAAGATAATAGCCGAGGCTTTGGGCTCCTCGCTGACGAAGTAGGCGTTGGCGGGTTTCAGCACACTGATAGTAGCGTCGAACCGTCCGTCGGCAGCGACGGTGAGCGTATCGTAGCGACTGTCGTCGTCGGTTGTCTGTGCCACAATCACGTTGCCGCCCTGATAGTCCTTGATGCATCCCGTCAGCCGGGCTTGGGCCAGGCTGCTGAGGGCGCTGCTGGCGGTGAGCAGTAGTATAGCCAGTCTTTTCATCTTATTCCTTATTATTTACCAGTTTGTCGAAATATGCCGCAAATTCGGGCTCCGAGGGTCGCATGGCGTCGGGGGTGATGATGCGTCCATCCCTGCCGACGATGATGAAGCGGGGTATGCCTACGACGTGGTATGCCGTGTTGAGCACTTCGTCTCCTTCGGGGGTGACCAGATACTGATGCCAGGTGGTGGGGTGCTTCCCCAGGAAACTAATCCAGCGCTCGCGCTTCTTGTCGCATGCTATGCTCATGATGTGTACATCGTCACGGTGGGCATATTGCTTTTGGAGAGCCTCTATGTTGGGCATCTCCTCGATGCAGGGCACGCACCACGTTCCCCAGATATCGATGAGCAATAGTTTACCCGACAGCGATTCCAGGCTGAGCTGCTTACCGCTTACATCGGTAAAGGTGAAGTTTGGTGCCGGCTTTCCAGGATAGGTGGCTGCGTAGTTCTCCACCATCTTACTATACATTGCCTTTGCCCGCTGAGCCAGCGAGTCTGTTGGGTTGGTGCCGAGATAGTCGTCGAGATATCTGCGCGGATCTTCCACGGTGCCACTCATTTCTATGAGGCTGATGTTGAAGTCGCAACGGAAACGCTCTCTCATCTCACCCTCGGTGATGAATTGGTCGATGCCTTTGCGCATGGCTGCGACGTATTCATCTGTTGTTTTCAGCTCCGCCATGGGGATCTTTGCGGCCAGTACGTCGTAGAGCGAGTCGCGGTTGTACACTGACTGTGCGCTGGCGCCGAGAGAGAGTAGCGCCAGCATCACAGCCGATAGAAGAAATCTATTTAGATTCATTGTTCTTACCGTTTTTTACCAATCCTCATTCCAATCCTCGTTCCAGTCGTCGTCTCCGGATTCCACACCTCCATAAACGTCTGTCCATTCATAGTCAGTGATAACCTCCGTGCGAACATCGCCGTCGGTATATTCATTCTGAACGATCTGGTTGCCGCTACGGGTTATCTCCAATTTTGTGATGGGGATGGCGTATCGGTGCGACTTTACCGGCAATGTGTAGCGGATGAAGGTGCTGTTGTCGGGCACGTTGTCAATCACCTGATGGAACACATGTTCCACGGTGACGTCGTCGGCTGTCATCTCGTTGTAGGCCAGACGTCGGATGTCGAACCATCGCATCACAAACGGCATCTCACGGTGACGCTCATCGAGGATCAGTCTGATGGCTTCCTCCTGTGAGTCTGCCTCCAATTCAATACCCTCGCTCCCGGCACGCATGCGGGCCTGGCGCAGCTGGTTTACAAATCCCATGGCTTCGCTTACCTGGTTTTGGCGGGCCAGCGCCTCGGCGGCTGTCAGCAGCATCTCGGGCACCGTGGGTCCCGACTGCACTTGGTCTTCGTAGATGTAGTGGTAGAATTTGCGGTAGAGGATGTCGTCGCCAAAGCCTCCTACCCAGATGTTCCATAGTGTGTGCTTGCCGAAGAACTGCTCGTAGCGCAGGTCGTTGTCATGGTCGTAGAGTGCCAGCAGGCTCTCCGAGGGAATCATGTAGTTACCGCTGCTCACGGCGAAATACTGCGAATAGTAGTTCTCCTGATAGTCGGCCAGCTGGTTGGGGGCATATCCGTAGAGCTCAGAGTAGTAGATAGGTGCCCCCTCGCCGGTGATGGGGTTCGAGGCATAGTCTTCTTCGAATGTCAGTTCGTTATAGTCGTGCAGGGTGGCCCCTTGACTCTGCAGTGCCTCTTTGGCGTAGTCGGCAGCCTTATCATACTGCTGTGTGAAGAGGTAGTAGCGAGCCATCATGGCCTGAACGGCAGGCTTGCTGACGCGCCAGCGGCTGGTCACACCGTCCTGTGTGGTCTTCATGGCTTCCGTCAGGTCGGAGAGGATCAGGTCGTAAGTCTCCTGCAGTGTGGCGCGGCCGACGTTCTCCTCGTAGCTGGTACTCAGCTTCAAGGGGAGCCCCAGCCCGTCTTTTGTCTCGGCTGCGTATGGCTGGCAATAGGTCTGCGCCAGGTTCCACAGGGCTAAAGCCCTGGTGTAGTGAGCTTGCGCCAGATAGTCGGTGCGCTGCTGGTCGGTGATTCCCTCCACGTCGTCTATCTCGTTGATGACGAGGTTGGCAATGAATACCTTGTTATATTCGCTTTCCCATGCCTCATCGCCGTATTGTGCATTCTCTGCGTCGCGGATGCCAAATACGAATCCGTTCAGGTAACTGTCGCCCATCCATCCCATCTGTTCGTACATCTCGGGTTTCACGTCGATGTCGTCGGATGATGCGATCACGTATGATATCTTGGTGTTGAAGATGCTGCTGTTGTCGAACAGTGCATCGATCTGCTTACCGCTGTTTAGCACCTCGTTCTCTCCCTTTGAGGGGATGGTGTCCAGGTAGTCGTTGCAGGCGGTGAGAGCTATGGCCATTGAACAGATGGCCAGACTCTTGCATGCGGTTTTATATATGTTGACGATCATAATGTTCTTTTTTCTTTTTTGTCGATTATCTATAAGCGGATGCTGGCGCCGAAGGTGACGGTCAGCTCTGGGCGGTAACTACCCGGCAGGTATTCTGGGTGGTAGCCCTTTGAATTGGCACTCCAGATGAGGCCGAGGTTCTCCATTTTTCCGAATATGCTGATGTCCTTCACCCAGCCGTTGCCGAGCCACTTGCGTGGCAGCTGATAGTTGAGGTCTATCTCGCTGAGGTAGATGTAAGAGGCATCTTCCGTCACGATGTCGAGCGAGCGGTTGTACATGCTCCATGCACCGTATTGCTGCAGGTCGACGGGGTTCCCCTCATCGTCGGTAGTGGGCAGTGGCAGCATGCCGACAGGGTTGGCGATGACGCCGCCGTTGGCATCCATCAGGTCGGCTATCTGTGCCGAGATATTGGTTTTGTTGCTCCAGCTTGTGATATAGTCGTAGCTGAACTGTGGCATGATCATCTTATGTCCGAAGCGGCCGTTCAGGTAGGCTGTCAGCGACAGCGACTTCCAGCCCACACTCACGTTCAGACCGGCAGTATGGGGTGCTACGCTCGTACCCTGGAAGTGCAGGAACTGCTGCCATGGCATGTAATAGATGGAGAAGTCGTTGAAGTCATATTTGTTGCCATCGGTGCTTACCATCGTGGGCACACCGTTCTGCAGTCCGCCGTATTCGAAGGTGAACATCGGGTTCATCGGGTATTCAGGGATGTACCATGAGTTCAGGAAGTCGCTCATGTTGCTGGCTTCGGTGTAGAGTTTGGTGATCTCATTCTTATTGTAGGCATAGGTCAACGTACCGCCAAGGGTGAAGTCGCCGATGGCTCCGTTGGCTCCGAGCGTCACCTCGATACCCTTGTTGAGCATCTCGGCATTATTAAAGGTGGCGTTAGTGGTGCCGTTTACGCCGGCGATGGCTACCTCGCCCAGTACGTCGGTACTCTTCTTATGGTAGTAGTCCACTGATCCGTACAAGTGGTTGTCAAAAAGCGAGAAGTCGAGACCCACATTGGTGATAGTGGTCTTCTCCCAGCGCAGGGTGGGGTTACCGTAGTCGTAGATGCTGCCAGGGTACTGCCCCGTCCACTCATCGGGATAAGACGACTCGGTCTTGATGGTAGTGCGTGCCGACGAGGTGGTGGGCGCATTACCGTTCTTACCATAGGTCAGGCGCAGCGTCAGGCGGTTGATGGCTTTTGAGTCCTTGAGGAACTGCTCATTGGCGATGTTCCACATGGCTCCCACCGACCACAAGGGACTCCAGCGGTATTTCGCCTCGCTGGTGATGAGGTTCGAGGCATCGCTACGGGCCGATACCGACAGACCGTAGCGCTCGTCGTACATATACGATGCGTTGCCGTAGAACGATACGAAACGATTGTGACTCCATGCATCCGACACGTGTACTTTGCCATTGGCAGGCACGCCGTTGATAGTGCTTTGCGAGTTATTCATGGTGTCGAAGTAGCCCGTGGGACCCGTCGTACCGTCGTTGCCAGCCTTCACTCCGTAGAGGTGAGGCTCGGTCCACGACTCGTAGTAGTAGTTGCTGATCTCGTTGCCGACGACTGCATTGATGGCATGTTTCCCGCCTAATGTGCGGTCAAAGGTGATGTCGTTACGGAACAGGTTGCTGCGGTTCTTGCCGCGTCCGTCGATACAGATGGCACCCGTCGGCAGGGCCGAGACGCCCTGAGCATTACCCAGAAGGTCGCCAGGCGTGTAGTAGTTCACTTGGTAGCGGGTGTAGAAGCTCTCTTCGCTGTTGGTCTGGCGTTGTTTATAGCGACTGCTCTCATACTGGAATCGGCTGTTGAAGCGCAGACCTTCGATGATGTCGATCTCGAGTCCTGCCTGAATGCGCCACTGTGTGTTGGTGGTGCGCTGGCGACGTTCGCGGGCTTCCTGCAGCAGGTTGTAATTCATGTTGTGATAGGCGAAACCGCTCCAGTCGAAGGAGTTTAGCAGAAGGTCACTGTTGTACGAACTGTGGTAGTTGGTGGCATACGTGCCATCCTCATTAAGTAGCATTTCGTAGGGAGACAGGTCGCTGATGTTACCCAGTCCCATCGCCGAACTGTGACGGTTGGCATTCACAAGATTCACCCCCACGTTTAGGGCTATCCATTTGTTCATCCTGTAGTTGTTCTGCCAATCCAGTTTCCAGGTGTTGTCGCGACTGCCGATGAAGTCACCCTTGTCATGGGTGAATTCTGCAGAGAATCGTGTGCCCCAGTTGCCTATGCCGCCGCTGACGGCTACATTGGTTTTGCTTTCCAACGGGTTGCTCAGCAGGTTGTCCTTTATCTGCTGACGGTTGTCCAGGGCTGCTAACACACTGAGTTGGCGGTTCATCTCGTCGGCCGTGATGGTCCCCCAGTCCATGCCCTCAAAGAGCAGCACCTCCGACTGAGTGACGGAGTGGAATAGGTTACTCATGTTGCGTGCATAGCCGCCACTGGTCATGCCATTGTCGAACATCCAGCGCTGGTAGTTAATCATCTGCGCAGCGGTGGAGAGGTTGGTCAGGTGTGCGACGTCCTGCTTCCTTGAGATAGAGAGCTGGGTCGATGCCTCTACATTCCATTTCTTCAACCCCTTCTGGGTCTTTTTCGTCGTAATGACAATCACACCGTTGGCCGAGCGCGCTCCCCAGATGCTGGCGGCGGCTGCATCCTTAAGGAATGTGATGCTCTCGATGTCGTCGGTGTTAATGCGCTCCAGGGCGTTCATGTTGGGGTTTGTCTTGGCACCCGCTGTCGGGTTGTCCATGATGGGGAACCCGTCAATGACGATCAAAGGCTTCGAGTCGGCATTCATTGTGCCCACGCCGCGGATGGTGAACGCCTTGCCGCCACGGCCGTCGTCGTTACCCTGCATACCGGCCACGAGACCTTCAAGGGCCTGCGACAGGTTGGCGGTGTGACGCTTCTCGATGTCCTCGCGCTTAATGATGCTATAGCTGCCGGTTGCACGCTCCTTGGAGATGGTCTGATAACCGGTTACCACCACTTCACTTAGTTGGTTGTCGGATACCAGTCTTACGTTTTGTCGCTGGTCGGCAGTACCTTGGGCGAAGTCGGCCGTATGGGTGAGCATGCCCAGGTAGGCATACTCCAGCTGGCAGGCCGAGGTGGGCGCTTTGATGGTGTAGTGACCGTTGTTGTCAGTGACGGTCTGTGCCTCACCGTTCTTCACTCTCACTACGGCTCCAGGCAAGGGCTCTCCTTGGTCGTCGCGCACCGTTCCTTCAATCTGTCGTGTGCGGCCGCTCTTGTCACGATGGGTGATGGTGACGATGGTGCCGTCGATGGTGTACTTGCAGCCGAGTTGGGTGAATACGTCGCTGAGCACGCGCTCTGCCGGTACGTCCTTCACACTGACGGTCACCAACGGCAGCTGGCGGGCCAGCTCTGCGTTGCAGATAAAGTCGAGACCAGTCTGTTTCTTCATCTCTGCAAAGAATTCTTTCACGCCTGCTTTCTGCAGACTGAGCGTCACGGTCTTGCCGGTGGTCGTCTGTGCCAGTGCGGGCACTGCCAAGGCAGTGGCAAAGGCAAGCAACACGGTTGCGGCGAGCCGTCTGAGTTTCATTGTTGTTTGCATTGGATTGTTTTTGTTATAATGTGTTAATTGTGATTTGTTCTCCTTCATTGCTTATTTCCACGTCGGCGGCCGTTGAGATGGCTTTCAGCGTGGCGTTGATGTCAGCATAGCGACTCAGTATGCCTGTAAAAAGGATGTTACGGGCAGCCTCGTCCCCAAAGTTCACGTTGATGGCGTACCAGCGGCTCAACACGTCCATCAGCTTGGCCAGCGGGCAGTCTTCGAACATGAAGTTTCCGGTGTTCCAAGCCGTGTAAGGCTCCACGTCGACATCCTCGAGGGTCAGTGTGCCGTGGCTGATTGATCCCATCTGACCGGGATGCATCATCTGCTCGCTGCCAGAGAAGGGCACGATGCCTATGCTGCCTTTCACGAGCACCACCTCTGTCGCTCCCTCTTTCCGGGTATTCACGTTGAACTCCGTGCCGTGTACTTTTACATCGCCTTCGGGGGTATGTACGATGAAGGGGCGGCTCGCGTCGCTGGCCACCATGAAATAGGCCTCGCCGTCGAGTACCACGTTACGGACCTCTCCGAAGAATTGTTCCGGGTAGATCATTCTTGTGTCGCTGTTCAGGTGGACCAGCGTGCCGTCGTCCAGCGTCAACCAGTATTCCTTGTCCTGACGGGTGGTGATGCGCCGCGCTTCTAACAGCTGTTCCACGGCCTCTTGGTTGTCGATGTGGTATCTCTGTCGTATAGCGCTGACTACTGTCTGCCGTTCCTGAGGGCTTTCGGCCACGGGTGTCACCTCAGCTTCCTGTCTGTTGGCCTCGCGGCTGTGGGTCATGGCCGTTTTCACAGCCATGGGGACATGGGGGACCGCTGGCTCACTGTGTCGCCAGTACCACATAGCACCTCCTGTTAACAGGATTGCCAATACAGCTGCGGCGGCATAGCTATACCACCACCGCCATCTGTCTGTCGCTTGCATCCCTCGCTTCTCGGTTTCTGCCTCTTCGGCGATGCGCCGTCTCAGGGTTGCCAGGCTTCGTTCGTCGTCGATTTCGGCGAAATGTCGGTAGCGCTGCTCCAGCTCGTCACCGCCGATGCCGTTTTCGACCATCAGCTGTCTTAGCTCGTCAAATCTTTCTTCTTCCATCGTGGCTTTTTCTTCTTAATACGCTTTTTTTTCATTTAGGTAGACAAAAATAAGAAGAAAAAATGCAGATGTGTCTTTTTAGCTTATGAGCACAGCCAATAGTAGCATTGGCTTCTTTCCCAATTCCTTTCGCAGCCGTTCCAGTCCCCGCTGGCGCTGCTTCTTTACCGTTTGCAGTGTGATACCCATTTCTTGTGCTATGTCTTCGCTGCTCTTCCCCCTGATGGCCAGCAGGAACAGTTCGCGCAACTTCGGTGGAAGACTGTCGATAGCCAACAGCAACTGACGGATGGCTTCCTCCCTGTGGGGCAGGCTCCCCGCCATGCTCTCCTCTGTACCCATCTGCAATTGGTGGTAGTCTTTCTCGAACTGCCTGATGCGCTCCTGGGCAGTCTGCTGTCGCCGCAGGTGGCTGATACATTCGTTGCGCACTCCGTTGTACAGATAGGCTTTCAGTGTGGCTGTGCTTTTGAAGGTATTGTGTTTCTGCCAGGTCTTTACGAATATGTCCTGCACAATCTCCTCTGCTGATTCCTGTGTCTCTACCGCCTGTATGGCGAATGCCACTAATGCCTTATAGAAATGCCTATAAAGCAGCTGGAGCGACGAGTCGTCCCAGCGGTGAACAATGTTGAGGTCGAGCGAGTCGGTAGTCATGCTATAGTAGTTTACGGTTTACAGTTTACAGTTTACGGTTTATAGTTTACGGTTTACAGATGAATACTTCTATAGGCGGAGTGGCTTTGCCAGGTAATCAACTGTAAACCGTAAACTGTAAACAATAACGACGGTCTACTTGAAGAGGCTGTCGAGGAGGGTGTAGAAAGCAGAATCCTCGCCGACGATGGTCTTCACGATCTTACCGTCGGGGCCGACGATGATCTTGGTGGGGAACCCCTGGATGCCGTAGTCTGACAGCACCTTCGAGTCGCGTGGGTTATAGACGTGGAGCCATGGCAGGGCGTGCTTCTCGACGGCTGCCTTCCACTTCGCCTCGCTGTCGTTGCAGTCGATGCCGAGAATCTCGAACTTTCCCTTATACTTATTATAATAGTTCTTCATCTCGGGGAAGCCCTTGATGCACCAACCGCACCAGGAGCCCCAGAAGTCGAGCACGACGTACTTGCCGCGCAGACTCTTCAGCGAGAGCGGCTTGCCCTGCAGGTCGTTGAGGGTGAAGTCGGGGGCTTCGCGACCGGCTGCCTGAAGCTGTTGGGCCTCATCCTCGGCCTTCTGCTGCTCCTCCACTTGGTCGATGAGGTTCTGGTAGAGGGGCTTGCAGCGACCGTCGCGCACGGCGGGGCTGAGCAGCTGGGCGGCGGCCTTCATCTGCTCAACGTCGGGCATGAGCTCCTTGATGATGGCTGCCGAGGCCTCCTCGTCGGCATGGGCCTTGATATAGTCGGTGACGACCTTGGCATAAGCCTCCATCAGGGGCTTCTGTCCTTCTTCGTATACCTTCATGACGGAGTCTTGGGGTACGCCGTCGGTCAACATCTTCTGGCACTTCTCCATGAACTCGTTGATGGGCTTCTGAGCCTGCTCTGTCACGAGGTCGGCCTGATGGTACTGGGCGTAGAAGCGCGAGCCATCGATGTCGTAGCGGTTCTCGCCGGCCTTCTGGGTGAGGATGGCCTCCTCGCCGGGGACGGCAGGAATCTGGTAGAAATGGGCAGAGCGGTCGCCACGGAAGGCGCCGGGCTCGGCCAGCGAGAGAGTGGTGACCTGTGGCACGTCGATGGTGAAGTCGAACACGCCCTGGCTACCAGTGAAGGTCTGACGGGCTTCGCTGTCGTAGCCTAAGAACACGGTGATGGTGTCGCCCACACCTTTGCAGTCCATCTTTACGTGCAGCCTGTTGCCGTCGGTGGCGCAGCCACTCATGGCGGCTGCTATCATAATCATACTAAGGATTGTCTTTTTCATTCTTTCTAAACCAATAAACAAAAAAACTATCTCACAATGACCTTGCGTGCCCTGTCGCCTTCTCTGACGATGTAGATGCCGCGAGGCAGCAGAGCCCCGTTGGGCATGCGGCGTCCGCCGAGGTCGTAGACGGCATCCTGGCCCTGCTGGCCTGCCTTCACGCTGCTGATGCCCGTTTCGGAGTAGTCGAGTATGTTGCTTGTGTCATAGTTCTGCGTGCCGCCGGTGATGCTGATGCTGCCGACGGTCTTGATGCAGTAGCTGCCGGTGTTGCTGATAGCCAGCGTGCCGCCTGCCATGTAGAAGTTGCCGCTGTCCTCATCCTCGTGGTTGAGGGTCTGGCCTGTCTGTACCGAGTCCTTCAGCTCCACCTGGATGCCGTCGTCCTCCACACCGTCGATGTTCACGGTACCACTGCTCATCAGGAAGTACTCCCCGCAGTGTATACCGTCTTTCTTTGCGCCGGTCACGTTGATGGTGCAGTTCTTTATCTCCACATATTCCTTGCTGTAGATGGCGTGGTTGATGTTGCTGCTGATGTTGAGCGTGCCCTTGCCTACGAACTCCGTATGTCCCTTGCAGTGGAAACAGCCCTTCGACGACTCGTCTTTCGTGCCGTCGGCCAGCGTGTTCACCGTGTTGGCCGCCATACTCACCTTGATGCGCTTGCCGTCCTTGATGTGTACGGCCGAACTGTCGGGATTGGCCAGTGTCAGTCCGTTAAGCAGCATGGTCATCTTATATTCTCCCGTAAAATAGAACTCACCATTCTCGCTCTGACCGCTAAGGGCGTAGATAATCTCGCCGGGGTTTTGGGTGGCAGTAGAAGACTGCAAAAGTTTCACGTGCGAGGATTCGCCGTTGAGATTGCTGACGTAGCCCGCAATGGCGTCAGGAATGGTTACGACAGCCTTTGTACCGTCGTAGGCTACGGTCACGGTGTAAGTCTTAGTCGAGTTATCAGCACTGGCAGCCATGCTCAGGAGTACAGCTGCCAGTGTCAATATAAATTTGTTCATCAATATTCAATATTCATTAAAGTCCCAGGGCATCCTTAGCCTTGTCGGCAGCAGCGTCGACGGCCTCACCTGCCTGCTCCTTGGCAGCGTCCTTCACTTCCTCAGCCTTCTCGGCAGCAGCGTCTGTAGCATCCTGGGCGGCACCCTCGACAGCGTCACCGGCAGCACCGATGGCTGACGACAGGCTACTCACGATAGACTCGGCAGGAGCAGCGGTCAGGGCCGAAATGGCAGCGTTGACAGTCTCGTTCTCACCGGCAAAAGCCTTGATCTTGTCGGCGTTCTCCTTCAGGAAGTTCTGAATCTTGGTCACATACTCCTTGGCAACCTCAGGGTTGTTGCCGATAATCTCCTTGATCTTCTCCTGAACGGTGGCGAGCACCTCAGCGAACTTGCCGGCATCCTGAGCCTCAATCTGCTCAGACAACTTGGATGTCATCTCACTGACGGCAGCCTCCACGTCGAAGGCGGCTGTCTCTGTGTTGTCGGCAGGAGCGGCCTGCTTGTTTCCACACGATGTGAAACCGATGGCAATCATAGCCATCACAGCGAATAATACCTTTTTCATAATGCTTTCTATTTTAAATTAAACAATAAACTTTGTGCGATATCCGCACTTGCTTGATTTTCGGCAACAAAATTACACCTTTTTTAAATATGTCAATGCAAAAAGAGGTAATTTTTACACTTATTTAGTAATTTTGCCCTCGTTTTTAGAGATGACAAGATAAAATGACAACATTGATGACATTTCAGCCGAAACTCTTTTCGGCGCTTAAGCATTACAATCGTCAGCAGTTGACGACCGATCTGCTGGCAGGCATTATCGTGGGAATCGTCGCCCTGCCGCTGGCCATCGCCTTCGGCATTGCCTCAGGTGTCACCCCAGAGAAGGGTATCATCACCGCTATCGTCGCAGGTCTTATCGTCTCCGTCTTTGGCGGATCAAAAGTTCAGATTGGTGGCCCCACGGGTGCATTCATCATTATTATCTATGGCATCATCCAGCAATATGGCTTCGAGGGCCTGACCATCGCCACGCTCATGGCGGGCGTATTCCTTATCATGTTCGGCGTGCTTCATCTCGGCACGATTATCAAGTACATCCCGTACCCCATCGTCGTCGGCTTCACCAGTGGTATCGCACTGACTATCTTCACTACGCAGATCAAGGACCTGCTCGGACTCTCAATGGCGATCGTTCCGTCAGACTTCATCGAGAAGTGGATGGCTTATTTCGAATCCTTTGATACCATTGAGCGCTGGAGCGCACTTGTCGGCATCGGCTCCGTCGCCATCATCGCCCTTTGGCCCCGCCTCACTAATCTACTACCTCATACATCTTACCTCTCGCCTCTAAAAAAACTGCCTGGCTCACTGATTGCCATCGTGCTGATGACCATTGCCGCTGTGCTGCTCAGACAGTATGCCGGTGTCACCACCATCGAGACCATCGGCGACCGCTTCTCCATCACGGCCACGCTGCCGGGGGCGCAGGTTCCCGACCTCACCTGGGATATCATCAAGGGGCTTGTGTCGCCCGCCATCACCATCGCCATCCTGGGCGCCATCGAGTCGCTGCTCTCGGCCACCGTGGCCGACGGTGTCATCGGCGACCGTCATAACTCCAACACGGAACTCATCGCCCAGGGACTGGCCAACCTGGCATCGCCCATCTTCGGCGGTATACCGGCCACGGGTGCTATTGCCCGTACGATGACCAACATCAACAACGGTGGGCGTACCCCTGTTGCCGGCATCGTCCATGCGGTCGTGCTCCTGCTCATCTTCCTCTTCCTGATGCCGTTGGCACAGTATATCCCCATGGCCTGTCTGGCTGGCGTGCTCGTCATCGTGAGTTACAACATGAGCGGATGGCGTAGTTTCGTGAGTATCATGAAGAATCCGAAGAGCGATGTCATCGTGCTCTGGGTCACCTTCCTGCTGACGGTCATCTTCGACCTCACCATCGCTATCGAGGTCGGCCTGATCTGTGCTTGTCTGCTCTTCATGCGTCGCATGGCTGAGACGACTGATGTCAAGGTTATTTCTCAGGAGATCAATCCTAAGGAGGAAGACAGCGACTTCCAGTTGGGCAATCTGGAGCATCTGACGATCCCTGAGGGAGTCGAGGTCTACGAGATCAACGGGCCTTATTTCTTCGGTGCCGGTAACCGTTTCGAGGAGATCATGGGTGTGTTGCGCCATCAGCGTCAGAAACCCCGTGTCCGCATCATCCGTATGCGTAAGGTGCCGTTTGTCGACTCCACGGGCATCCACAACCTCACGAACCTCTGTCTCATGTCTCAAGGCGAGGGCATTCAGGTCGTCCTCTCAGGTGTCAATCCCACTGTCCAGGCTGTGCTCCACAAGGCGGACTTCGACAAACTCCTCGGCGAAGAGAATATCTGTTCTCACATCAATGAGGCTCTCGAACGTGCCCGCCAACTGATATCCTTCAGCGCTTAGAGTGTGACATTAAATCAAAGACCGACTGTGTGACTTTTGACACTACAAAGGTACGACATTCTGTGAGTCCGTTTTCGGTTTCCTTCCGTTTCCGACAGATACTTCCGTTTGCTGCTGTATAAAAGCCGCCTATGGCTCCTCGTCGATGCAGAACGTCTCCACCAGGAACTTCACGATGTGTGGTTCCTGCTCCTTCGCCCTGGGCCGCAGGCCCATCCGTCGCAGTTGTTTCTCATACGGCCGGCATGTGAAGAGGCCCACTTTACGTTGTTGCTGATATCTCCTAAGACAGTGAGAAAGGCCAAGTCATGAAGTCTGTGCTGGCACTTTACCCCCCTAAAGTCCTATCCCTTACTCTCTGACTTGGCTTTCCTTACTCCCTTGCTGCGCCTTCCTCACTCCCTTATCAGGCATTTCCATCCGGCCTCCGCTTCCAATGTAATCATCTGTAAACTGTAAACCGTAAACTGTAAACCATCCATGACGCATTTGCCACAATAACACGCAGATTCCTCGTGCGTACCGCACAGGCTTGTGTAGTACGCACGAGGAAGTCTCAGAACAAAGCGTCAAAAGCGTCATAGATCTCCTCCATGGTCACCGTCGCCGACTGCCACTCGTCGAGCGGTGTAGCACCGGTGATGTACTTCATGCACAACGCACCAGGAACCGTGTGTTCTGGCGCTGACCATCTCTTCGGGGTGGCTGAAGTGCAACTGGCTTCCGCGCTCGGCTTCCCCTCCTAAGTTCTTGCGTCCCTTCTTTAGCAAGCGGCAAAGCCGAGCGAGGAGGGGTTAGGGGTGGTCTGCACTCGGCCGAAGGACGCTTGCTACCAGCGGGACGCAAGAACCGCCGCTTGAATCTCTGAAACAATCCCTTGTCCTGACCGTTCCGATGCCTTGCACAAGTTGTTCCGATGCCTTGCGTGAGTTGTTCCGATGCCTTGCATACCTGTATGGAGATGGCTTCCATGGGGCGTAGATGACGTCTGGACGAGTCGTAGATGGCGTTCCTTTGATTCACAGTGCAAAGGACATCCGCAGAAAGCATCTGTTCCTTTTTGGTAACAGATGTAACAGATAAAAGTATGGACTTCTCGCATACCGTATAGGTGTGCGCGGTACGCAAGGAGTCTTATAAATCATCTGTGTCATCTGTGATCTGTGCCGTCCCCGTGATCATGGTCCCCGTGATCATGTTATCATGTAATCAATGACCCGTGATCTCCTGCCCCAAGCACCTGTCCCGCCGACAACCCCTTCAACTCGACAAAGAAACCACAATCCTTGCCGACATGATATACAAGCCTGCGACGGAAAGACTCATTTATTTTCCTATATTCATTGATATCCATAAAACTATAGTCTTAATTGCTCTGTTAGGACAATATTTATAAAAGGCCACCGATCGGGGTTCCGAACGATGGCCATATTCCCATCAGCCTATAGTATAACACTCACACTCATAGCATTTTTTTCATTTCTTTGGCCAACAGGCGGTTCTTTGAAACTGTTTCTTAAAGAGAACCTGAGAGAGAAAACATTTGGATCAGATTTGCATACAAGTCATTCTACGACCTCTATCTCCTTGAGTACAGTATCATAATAGTCATAACCAGCATACATGTCGATTACTACTTTTTCATCGAAATGCCGGAAGGTATAGCAATCCAAAGTTACCTTTACCTTCAGGCCGGACTTCTGATACTCCTTAGGCAGGTCATACAGATAATACATGCTTCCACCATCATTCATTATTTCCGGGCCATCGTAGGGAGAGTCAATATACCAAGAATTGTCAGCCTTATCACATCTGAGAATACCTGTATCGGTAACCGTCTTGATAAAGTCGACCTGCTTGGGCAACACACGCGTTGCATGGCCTGGAACTGGAGCCTCTGGAGTTGGAGTAGCAACATTGTCGTCGTCACTACTGCAGCCTGTTGTTACCATGCCGGCCGTCATCAGCAGCACGGCGCTCATCACGAATAAAAAATCCTTTTTCATAACTACTTAACTTTTAAAATGATTAAACACCTTCGTTTGTAGACTTTCTACATAGATATAACTGAGAAAAACTAAAAGGTTGACGGGATTATGCTGTCTTTTATGATACTTTAACATTTACATTCACATCGTTCTCATCACGAAGTTCAAGGGTGAAGTCATCTTCGAATGTGGGAAGAGTAAGGACGTGATCATCCTGAGTGATGTACCACGGGCGGGGAGGAGCATATGTGCCAGAACTACCCATTGAACCTGGGTCAATAATCTGCATGGGAATTACTCCAGCACAAAAGGAATTTAATCCTCCAACGAATAGTACAATCACTAAAAGTAATCTCTTCATATATTTACGGTTTTATTTGTTTGACAATATTGTCACCGCAAAGATATGAGAAATATGATTATCTTCCTAAAAATATCTTGGAAAATGATTTTACTAAATAAAACAAAAGGATTTTACTTACAATCTAATTGCCAATTTTGCCGATTTCATCGTCAAAATCATCAGCATTCCCATCTTTATCAAAAATAAGCCGCAATAGTTTTCTACGTGATTTAGTAATGGTGGAAGGAGAGCATTGCTTCAATTTGGCAATCTCTATCGGTAGTAGATGTACTCGGATCATCAAGCACATATCATAATCCATATCGGTGAGAGAAAGTTCATCGACTCTTAGTGTTTTGCGAAACGATGGTATTTCACGTTCCACAAGAGCACGAAGTTTATCCCAGTCGTCAAGCATAGGATACTGGGGAGGGTTACTATTAGCCAATTCTTTCAGACGAAGAGTGATGCCGGCTATTCTCAATCGATGGTCAAGGGCCAATTTGCGAAGTCCTAAGTATTTTTTGCCATAGTAAACTCCTATTATTAAAAATAATAGAGAGATTAATGCAGCAACTAGCCAAGCTCTTTCTGCCTCTAATCTCTTCTTCTCTGCCATATATTTAATATGGTTATAGTTATAGGATGCCTCCATCTTTTGAATGTTCTGCATTTCAGAAAGAGAGTAAGCTGAATCATTCAGTTCATAGCTTAAAGTGGCATATTTTGCGATGGAATCGGAAATTTTATACTGTTCAAAGACCTTTTGCAAGCCTTTGCATCCTGCAATTTGATTGTTTAAATCTTTACCATCCCTTAGTTCTTTTCTGAACATCAACTCAGCAGAATCCAAGTGATTAGTTGCTGTATATAATAAACCTTTCGTATAATAATATATTTCATGACCTGAAGATATATTATGATACTTATCAAACAATCCTGATTCCTTTTCGTATTCACAAATAAGTAGTCTGGACTTTTCCGTTTCACCTCTGTCAAGTAATATGGATATCTCACCAGCTAATATCTGACAAGCCCTGTCACATCTACCAATACTCTTAAACCGCTGAGCAACACTCTCGCTAATTGAAATAACAGAATCTGGCATCTTTAATAGTTCATATGCATAGATTTTATTAGATAAACATTCGATGCTCATCAACTCGTCTTTTCCCTTTTGAGCAAAATAGTCTGCTTTACAAAGATACTCTAATTGACTATGAGGCTGTATTTGATCGTAATAAATGGCAGCAGTTTGAGCATATACTCGGCTTAATTTGGCAAAATCACAGTCGGCAGACGTGGTATCAGCACAGTCGGCGGCCTCCATATAGGTCTCGAGAGCCCGTGGAAGTTCGTCGAGGCAATAGTAGGTGCGGCCGAGGATATAGCGGGAACGCATCCGTTCGTTGGCGTCGCCGTGACGGTCGAAGTAGTTCACCAACGACTCTGCCAGCGAGTCGTTCAGCATCGCCTCGCCACTGCGGTTCCGCTGTTCCAACTGCTCTAACTGCTGCAGCATCTGCGCCTTGTCACCACTGCAGCCCGTCAGGAGCATCATCGCTCCCACGATCCCAATGCCTATCCACTTTTGGTTTATCATCGCCTGCAAAGATACAAGCAACAACTATGTTATTGCATGTCGTAGACCACTTGCATGAGTTGCTTGCCCAGGTCGTCGGCCTGCTTCATGGTCTGAGCCTCGCTGTAGACGCGGATGATGGGTTCTGTATTCGACTTGCGGAGGTGAACCCAACGGTCGGGGAAGTCGATCTTCACGCCGTCGATATCATTGACCGTTGCGCTGTTGTCGTTGGCAAACATCTCCTTGACCTTCGCCAGGATGGCATCGACATCGGTACCTGGGGTGAGGTCAATGCGGTTCTTGGCAATCTGATAGTCAGGGAAAGTCTTGCGCAGTTCGCTGACGGTGCAGCCCTTCTGTGCCAGGCTGGAGAGAAAGAGGGCGATGCCTACCAGGGCATCGCGGCCGTAGTGGCTCTCGGGGTAGATGACTCCGCCGTTGCCTTCGCCGCCGATGACGGCACCTACCTCCTTCATCTTCGTGGTGACGTTGACTTCTCCGACAGCGGCGGCAAAGTACTGACCGCCGTGACGCTCGGTGACGTCGCGCAGGGCGCGGGTAGAAGAGAGGTTGGAGACGGTGACTAAGCCCGTGTTCAGACCACCCCGCCCTCCGGGCACAGAAGATTGCTCCATTAAGACGCAATCGCCTGACTCAGAAGTGGAAGATAATACATAGTCGGCGACGGAGACGAGGGTGTATTCTTCGCCGAACATGGTACCGTCTTCGCAGATGAAGGCCAGACGGTCTACATCGGGGTCAACGACGATACCGAGGTCGAAACCGCCTTTCTTCATCTTGTCCATGATGTCGTGGAGATTCTTCTCCAGCGGCTCGGGGTTATGGGCAAAGTCGCCCGTGCACTCGCCGTTGAGAATCTCGTAGTCGACACCGAGGGCTTTGAAGAACTCGGGGAGGATGATGCCGCCGACAGAATTGATGGTGTCGGCACAGACGCGGAACTGGCGCTTGTGGATGGCCTCGCGGTCAACGAGTTTCAGTTGGAGCACTGCGTCGATATGGCGACGGTTATAGGTGTCGTCTATGGTGCAGGTACCGAGTTGGTCTACTTCGGCGTAGTTGAAGTCTTCTGCCTCTGCCATGCGCAGCACTTCGGCGCCGTCGGCAGCGGTCAGGAACTCGCCCTCGCGGTTGAGCAGTTTCAGGGCATTCCATTGGCGGGGATTGTGTGAGGCGGTGATGATGATGCCGCCGTCGGCTCCCGACATGCGAACAGCCAACTCGGTGGTAGGGGTGGTAGCGTAGCCGATGTCAAGCACATCGTAACCCATACCCATGAGGGTGCCGACCACAACGTTGCGAACCATGAGACCAGAGATGCGGCCGTCGCGACCCACAACGATCTTTTTGCCGCCAATAAACTGCGCATAGGCGGTGGTGAACTTGACGATGTCAAGTGGATTGAGCGTGTCTCCTGTCTGTCCGCCGATAGTACCGCGGATGCCGGAGATAGATTTGATCAATGTCATATTGATGGCGATTTATAGAATACGATAGAGTTTTCCTGACGAGATGGCGACTTACTGATTTGAGATTTGTATCTCGCGCTGGAACGTGATGGTGTAGAAGAAGGGTGTCACGTTCGATGAGGCATAGACATGACCCTGGGTGTGAGGCACAATGAGCCGCACCTTGGCACACTCGTCATCCATTGACTGGGGACGGCCTACCTTGATATATGTGAGTGGTACAAGCCAACCTGCGGGAACGGAGGAACTGTAGGTACTGGCCATACGACCACTTAGGAAACTGGCCGTGAAAGTGCCTGAGGTACAGGTGACGGTCATCCGGTCTGGAACAGAGGCGTAACCCACGGTGTTGTTGAAGGTCCTCGTCGAGTCGTTAAGGATGTCATACTCGGTATAACGGCAGTCGAGAGTGACACTCTCTCCGCTCTTGATGTTGTCGCCACAGCCGGGACGGACAATCTGCATGTAGACACCGCTCTTGTCGAGTTTGACGAACTCGCGACGCTGCAGGTCGGTCTTATAGCCGTTCTTCACGAACTCTTCTTCAGAGATGACGGTAAAGGAGGAGTCGGCGATGAACTTCGAGATGGCATTGCGCTCTTTTTCCTTTTTGTCACCATAGGTCTCATAGTCGTTGCAACTGGTGAGTACAACGGCGATGAGTATCAGTATGTATGCCAATTTCTTCATATCGACTGCAAAGTTACATCTTTTTTTTCAGACATAAGGGCAGATTTAGACATATTAACATAAGAACATGTCTCTAAAACAGTCCTTCTGTCTAGCCCTTCAGAAGGTCGGCATAGGCGACTAAGGCCTGTCGGACCACTTGTACGGCCTCGTCGATTGTCATGTCGAGGTGTCCGCCAGAGGCGTTGAGGTGTCCGCCGCCGTTGAAGAACTCTGCCGCCATCTTGTTGCAGGGGAAGTTGTCGACGGAGCGCAGCGAAATCCAGATACGGGGCTTTTCGGAGTCTTCGCGCAGCGACATGGAGAGTTTCAGCCCGCGGATCTGCTGGGGGATGTTGACGAGACCCTCGGCATCACCCTTGATGAAGTGGAACTGTTTCTGTTCCTCGCGGGTGATGGTGTAGAAGGCAGCATGGTACTCGGGCAGATAGACCAGTTTCTGATACAACACGAAACCCATCAGGCGGATACGGTCCTCGGAGTAGTTGTGATAGACATTGCGGTAGATGCGGTCTTTGTCGATGTGCTTGGTAAGCAGTTCGCCGATGATGAAATAGATTTCGGGGCGGCTGCTGTTGTAGAGGAATCCGCCCGTATCCGTCATCATGCCACAGTAGACGGGAACGGCGAAATGCTTGTCGAGTTTGTCGAAGTCTCCTAACTGCCAGACGATACGGAACACAAGTTCAGAGGTGCTGCACGCCTCGGGCTCTGAGATAGTGAGCACGGCGGGCACGTCAGGGTCGAGATGATGGTCGATAAGCACCTTGGGGGCGGGGGAGCCAACGAGGGCTGTCTCCATGTCCTGGACACGGCTGGTCGTGTTGTAGTCGAGGCAGAACACGAGGTCGGCAATCTTGAAGAGCATGTCGCACTTCTCTTTGTGCTTGTCGTAACGCACGATCTTATCTGTATTAGGCAGCCATGCCAGGAAGTCGGGATACAGGTCGGGTATGATGACGACAGCATCCTTACCACGTGAGCGCAGGTATTCCGCCCATCCCAGACTGGAGCCGATGGCATCGCCGTCAGGACTCTTATGGCAGGTGATGAGAATAGTGCCAGCCGTTTCGATGAGTTGGTCCAATTGGCTGAGTTGGGAGTCGTTTAGGATATCGATGTTCATATCTCTTTTTGTTTATGGTTTACGGTTTACAGTTTACAGATGATTACATCGGAGGATTGAATGGCTTGCCAGCATTTCACCTGTAAACTGTAAACCGTAAACTGTAAACAATAAAATTAAAATAGTTTGTTCGGATAAACACCCTCATCGACTAACTGCTGGATGCGGGCGACGGTTGAGTCGCGGTCGGCGGCATAGGTGACGCCGAACCACTTCGATGTGGTGTCGAGTACCTCAACTGTGGCAGTACCGTCGGTGATGAGTTTGTTGACCATCAGGGGAATGAAGAACTCGGCTTTGAGGTTCTCCATGTTCTTCGGGTCAGAGAGGAACTCCTTGAAGTAGGCCTCAGAATACTCGAAGTAGTCGGGCGTGAAGCCCCACATGTTCATCGAGACAGGCGTGTTATCGTCGACGACTACCCATTGTCCCTGCTCATCCTTGTAGCGGATAGGCTCTGAGGCAGCACCGGCATTGGAGCCGTCGGCTGCACAGCGCACAATCTCTGTACGCTCCACGACGGTGGTCAGATGGCCCTTGTCGTTCTTCGAGCAGATGCCACGGGCAACGGTACCGTTTTCGCTCAATGTGTTGCCTACGCGGAAGCCCACCATCGCATACTGGTTCTTGGCGCCCTCAGGCAGATTGGCCAGATACTTGCCGATGACCATGAAGGCATCGCGGTTGTAGAAGTCGTCACAGTTGATGACGCAGAAGGGCTCCTTGATCACGTCCTTACCCATCAGCACGGCGTGGTTTGTGCCCCAAGGCTTCTGACGACCCTCGGGAACGCTGAAGCCCTCGGGCAGGGCGTCGAGTGCCTGGAAACAGAGTTCGCACTTCACCTTGCCTTCATATTTGGAGAGGATCTGGGTGCGGAACTGCTCCTCGAAATCCTTGCGGATGACCCATACAATCTTGCCGAATCCGGCCTGGATGGCGTCGTAGATACTATAGTCCATGATGGTCTCGCCGTTGGGGCCCAGACCGTCGAGTTGCTTCAGGCCGCCGTAACGGCTGCCCATGCCTGCTGCAAGCAGAAATAATGTCGGTTTCATAATGTTGTTATTTTGAGTTATATTCGATAATTGACTGCAAAGGTACTAATTTTTTTTTAGACAGAAGAACAAATAAAGACATAGTAACATATTAACATATATTTTTTTAGACATAGTAACATATTAACATATATTTTTTAGACATAATGACATAAGAACATATCTGCCCTTTCTTAAGCGCAGCCATTTGTTAATATGTTACTATGTCTAAAATAGTTATTTTGTCTTAGAACGGGTAGCCGATGGCGAAGTGGATGGTATTGGCTTTTCTGAAACTGGGTATGTTGAAGTAGCCTGACTTCCCGGTGTCGTAGGGGAAGTGGAGGGCGAAACCCCAGTCGAGGCGGATGACGAGGAAACCGAGGTTGTAGCGCAGGCCGATACCCGTGCCCAGGGCGAGATCGTTGAAGAATTCTGAAGGGGTGAACTCCATCATTTTCATGACTCTGTAATCATCTTCGTATTGCTCTTCAGGCGAATTGCCGTCTTCGTCATAGCCCCATTCCTTGTATGCTTCGTAGTCTTCAAGCAGGTCAGTGGCATTTAATCTCCACACGTTGCCTGCATCGAAGAAGAGGGCACCTTCGAGGTTGCCGAAGAGCGGTGTACGGTATTCAAGGTTGGCCACCAATTTCAGGTCGCCGTTGCGGTAGGCGTAGTTGTACTGTCTGTTCTTGACGTCGAATTCGGACAGGCGTCCAGGGCCTATATCACGTATGGAGAAGGCTCGGAGGCTGTTGGCACCACCCACGTAGAACAGTTCGGTGACGGGGGCGTCGATACAATTTCCGTAACTGTAGATGACGCCTGCATTGAGATGTCCCACGAACTTCGATGCCATACCTATCGACCAAGTCTTCGTGAAATCGGTCTCCAAACGCACGAACTGGGCGTATGGTGACTTGAACCACGTCTTGTATTTTTCGTCGTAGCCTTTTCCACGGGCGAGGTCGATGAGCGAGGTGATGTTGCCGCTCTCCTCGATGGTCGTCTCCCAGCGGATGGGGTGACGCAGGTTAGCGGGGCTGGTGTAGGTATAGGTATAGCGCATGGTGGGGATGAGGTAGTCTGCCATCGTGATTTCTATGTAGGGATTCTTCTTGATGACAGAGTCGTACTTCTCCGTGGTGGTGTTCTTGAACTGATACTTCACCGTCAGCGGCGAGAACTCATGACGGCTGGTGGCGGTGGGCTGCCAGCGGTAGGTCCATTCGCCAGACACAACGTGCATCTTGTAGAACTCAGGCCTCCTGACAATATCGGTAGAGACTTTCGCATAGGTGGTAGGTGCAGCATAGGGACGTTTACGTCGGATGCGACGACCGTTCTTGTCGCGGCGTACACGATCGCTGTTATAGAACGGAGCGATGATGCGGGGGAACTCAATGGCGATGTCGGCACCATACTGGTAGGTGTTGGAATTGTAGCCACCGCCATGCTGCCACTCGTAGGATCCGTGCAGGTTGATGTCGAGTTTCTCGCCGCCGCGGAAGAGGTTACGACGTGTGAAACCGATCTTTGCCCCAGGACCGTAGCGAAGGCTGCTGCGGCCGATGACATTGGCCTCGAAGTAGAAGTCGTAAGGCTTGTCGAACACGCAGTTCAGGTTGAGGTCGAGTGTATCTGTCCCCGTTCTGGGGGTGAACTGGAAGTCGGTGGTTGAGAAGACGCCTGTAGCATTGATCTTACTGGCCGACTCGAGGTAGTTGTCGTAGTTGAACTCCTGACGCGGATGGAGGCGGAGGTTCTTCAGGATGACGTTAGGCCGGATAGGCGGATTCTTGCCGTTGAAACGGATGATGAGATGACGGCGCTTGACACTGTCGGTGAGTTGTTCGCGCATGCTCTTGCGGAACTGTACGGCGATGTTGCCGATGTACCACTTCTGGAGGGCTTCCTGAGGCAGGTCGTTGGCCAGTTGGAAACGGAGTTGTGCCTGTCCGGCCACTTGGAAGGTGTCGGCGAGGTAGGATGCAAAATTGTTGTTGTAATAGTAGTAGCCGTTGTTGCGGAAAAGGGTGGTGATGCGGTTTCGCTCCCCGTCGAGAGCAGAGACGTTGAAGGCATCCTTCGACTTGATGAGCGCCTCGCTGCGGGTGGAATCGATGAGGGTCTTAAGGGAGTCGGGGAAGTTGACGTAGGCCACGCTATCGAGGGTGAAGAGGGTGTCGAGGCGGACGGTATAGCCGATCTTGCACTTCTTCGGGTTCTTTTGTGGCACCTTCTCGTAGGTAACCTCGCTGCGGAAGTAGCCATTGCTCTTGAGAACGGACTGTGCGACGGAAGCGCGCAGGGCCGGGTTCACCTTACTCATCAGCACGGGGGCACGGCCGAAGGACTTCTGCATCCAACGGGCGAACTTGGAGTCTTTGTTGGCGTATTTGTTGTAGACCCAAAGCCGCCACGACCAGGGGGTGTGGTAGTAACTGCTGCCGAAGAGGGACCCGTTGGGAGCCATGGCCAAGGTGGCTTCGACTTCTTCCTTGGTCTCGTCGAGGTGATCCTGGAAGGGATTTTCCTTTGGTTCGTCGACGTAGGAGATAGACGTCAGACCCGTGAAGAGTTGGTCGTCCTCGGGGATGTTCTTGGTCATGGAACAAGAGACGAAGAGGAAGATAGAGGAAGTTAGAAGAAGGCAGAAGGAGAGAGAGAACAATAGTCTGCCTGCAAACCGTTTTGGCCTGCAAGTCATTTGTCCTTGGTCTTCTTTTGTCTTCCTATATCTTCTTTTATCTTCTTTCATTTTCCACTATTTTTATACTGTCAACTTTTATACTGTCAACTTGTATGCTGTCTCGCCGCATCATGGGCTGACGCCCTGAAGACTGTTGCTCTGAGGAAGGGCGCATGAGCATGGGCTGTGACTCTTTCTTCCAGAAGCGGAAGATATCCCAGAAGTTGTCGAGTTTACGTCGCCAGACGAAACCGACGCCGTACTCGCTGGTGTAGCCTTCGAGCCAGTCGTACACGTTCTGCTTGTAGAACATCTTCAGATTCTGGGTGCCGTTCTGGTTCAGACGGTACTCCATCGTCACGTTGTCGAAGAACGACTGCTTCTGCCCCATGGCGGCATTGTCACCCGAGGATACCAGTCCGCCGATCTCGATGCGGAGGCGGTTGTCGAAGAACCGTTTGGCGAACTTGAACGAGTAGTCTGTATGGGTCGTGCCGGTGGCGTCGGTACTGTTGTCGATACCCACACTCAGGTCGAGGGTCTTCAGGGCGGAACCCGTGATGTTGTTGATCTCGCTCTGGAGGAACGAACTGAGGGCGTCGTTCATGGAGAACCTGCCCGTGTTGCCGTCGGCGAGATACATTCCCGTGGTGAGCATCGTGACGGCTATCTTGCCGCGCTCCTCGGTCGACATCGCGGAGAGTTCTGAATTGACGACATTGTCCTCTGGGGCCTCGATGGTGAACTGCAGGCCCATATCGTTGAGGGTCTTGGTGATGACGACGCCACAGTCGAAGGCCACGCTACGGCCGATGCCGCTCTCGTCGGTGACGGTGGCCTTGGTGCGCTCGGTGGCGGTGAGGTTCAGTCGTGGGTTCATGGGGTCGCCTGTGAACTCCACATAACTGCCGTTTTTGATGGTGAAGGTCTTCAGCGGGATGACGGGCAACGAGTATTTCATCTCGCCGGTGGTGAGGGTATAACGGCCTGTGAGGTTGAGTCCGTCAGTGTCGTATTTCATCCGCAGGTCGCCTCCGCCTGTCAAGTCGGCATAGTTGGTCTGCTCGGGGTTGAGATTGCAGACGAAGTGGGCACCCTCCGAAACACCGATGGTGAGGTCGGCTTTTAGGCCGGTAGGCTTGGGACGCGTGATGACGGTCTTGGTGGAGTCGGAGAAGTCTGTGAACTGCACCAGTTCGTCGAGACGGTCATCGGCCGAGAGGGGCGAGTCGAGCAGCATATAGGTGAGGTCTGTGGAGCCGAGCACGTCCAGCCGGCCTCGCACGTTGAGCATGTCGAGTGGTCCCTGCATCCTGGCGGCGAGGTTGACGAAAGCCTTGCCCCAGGCAATCGATTTGGTCTCCTGCTTGGCGTTGATGAGCAGCAGGTTGCGGGCGCGCACCCGAAGATCCATAAGGATATGGTCGAGGTCGGAGAAGTCGATGCTACCCATCATGTTCAGGGGCTCGTCGTTGTAGGCATAGAGTCCGAAGTTCTCCAGAAGCAACTTGCTGCCTACGATGCGGATGGGGTCGTTGTCGAAACGCATGCGGATGCCGTATGGGATGCTGAGGAGGTGGGCATCGTCGACATATACCTCGCCGTTGATGTCGGGGTGTCGGGTGGTACCTCTGACGGTCATGCTGCCTTCGGCATAGCCGTCGAGGCCGAAGATCTGGTCTGGTGCGAAGCCGTTGACGAGCGACAGGGGGGTGCGCTTCATGTCGAGCGTGGCGTCGATCATGCCCTCGCCCTTGTTCCAGTAGGTGCCTCTGAACAGCCCGAACTCTTCTTCGTCGAGCATCAGTCGGGCTTCGATGGCGTGGGTGTCGTCTTCCTTTTGCAGATAGACCATTTCTGTGCTGAGGTTGCCCATGTAGGCTCCTTCGTAGGTCATGCCGGCTACAGCCATGTCGGAGGCCATGGAGATATGCTCATCCTGGTCTTGCAGGATATGGTAGTCGCCGTTGAGTTTGCCGGTGATGCGGGGCAGGTAGGGTATCACCGCCGTCAACTCTCCCAGGTCGACGTGGTGCAGGCTGACGGTAAGGTCTTGCAGCATGGTCGAGTCTTGGTTCTCTGTGTAGATCTTCATACCGGTCTCGTCGTCGGAGATGAGGTCTACCTTGGCCTGTATCTTCTTGTTGCCTGCCAGGAAGATGTAGTTGTCCTTGTTCAGGTTGAACTCTTTATAGCCCAGGGTCGGACGGTCGGGCATCAGCCTGAAGCGCATACCGTTGCTCTCCATCTCTGCTGTGGCTCCGATGCGTACGCCCATGCGCCCCTTGGCATCGTAGAAACGCAGGCCGGCCAGCGCCCCGTGCTCGTGGAAATGGCCGTCGACGAGGGCGTTGAAGACGAACTGCGGATTCTTGCGGTTGTTGCACACCTGCCCCTGATAGGTCAGCCGCTCGCCTTTCTGTATGAAACTCAGGCGGACGGTGTCGATCAGGAGACTGTCGTAGTGGAGCGAGTAGAGGTGTCCCTGGCCGTTGATGCCGGTCTCGGGCGAGGTGGCCAGGTCGAGGGCCATCTCCTTGAAGTCGGTGCCCATGACTCTCAGCAGGTGGGCTATCGGGTTCTCGCGTTGGCTCTCCAAGTGGAGTTTCATCACAGGCAGCAGGGCCTTGATGGCTGGCTGGTCGATGACTTTTTCATGATACTGTCTCATCACCGAGTCGGTAAGGATGCTGGCCTGGTCGATCAATTTCTGGAAGCCGCCTGAGGCATCGAGTTTCAGGATGAAGTCGCCACTCTGTACCCTGGCGTAGGTCGTATCGGGATTGGTCTTCAGCAGGATACCGACGTCGCCGGGGGAGTAGGTCTTGCGGGCATCCTTCACGTAGACGTCGTTCAGCCGTCCGCTGATGTAGTGGGTCGCTTTCATGTCGGAACTGACCTTGAGGCTGCCGTTCATGCCGATGGTGAGGGGACTCCCCACGAGCCGCATCTGGAAGAGGTCGGCCTTGCTGAAGTCGCCGCTGACGGTCCCCTCTATCTGGTGGGTGTCGAGCATCAGGTCGGCGCCGATGCAGCCTTCGAGGATCTGGTTGTGGCCATAGATGTCTACCTGTCCCCGTCCGTTGGACAGCAGTGCCGATGCCGTCAGGTTGTCCAGGTCCCACTTGCCGTATTGCAGTCTCTGGATGACGGCTTCGGCATTGAGCCGGCTCTGGGGCGACAGAAGGTCGGTGCCGTAGCCCGAGGCCGTAATGTCGGCTGTCAGGGTGTGGATGGAGTCCTTGGGCAGGAAGTGGTGCAGGTTCAGGTCGCGGATGTTGACGGTGGCGTCGTAGGTCGTTCTGTCTGGCACCAGCGAGCCGTTTGCATCGAGGGGGATGCTGGCCTTGCCGCTCATCTTGATGTTGCCTCGCGCCTCGCTGAGCGTCAGGTCGGTGGCGTAGTTCGTGCCGTCGGCGGTCAGCCTGCCGTCGAGGGTAATGCCATCGGGTATGCGGAGCGTGTTGCTCTTCTGGGGGTCGATGAGGGCGGTCATGAAGTTCAGTTGCTTGGTCTGGGCCTCTATCTGGATGTCGGCCTTCATGCGGCTGAGGTCTCTCACGTGGTCGGCAGTGCCCTTGATGGTGGCATGCAGGGCGGTAGCCAGGTCGATGTCGATGCCCGTCAGGTCGATGTGCTCCATGTTGCCGTCTGCCGAGCCTCGGATGATGAGCGGACGGTTGGGGAAGTGCTCGGTGAATTTCTGTGGCAGCGGGCCGGCCAGGGTGAAGATGTCTTGCTTGCCCAACTGGGCGAACAGTCTCAGTCTGAAGGTGCCGGGCGTCTGCTCGTCAAAGGCGCTGAAGTCCATGTCGGTGTCGAGCATGATGTTCGAGTCGGGCGTCTTCAGCGTCAGCAAGGGTAGCCGGATGTGGTTGAAGGTGGAGTCGAGGTTCACGCCGCCGGTCAGTTCCGTCACCTGCAGTCCGCTCTTGTCTTTCAGCGCCGCGTGGCGGATGAAGAGCGAGGTGCCGCCGGGGGTGTAGCAGACGGAGTCGATGCCGATGGCGACGTCGCTCAGACCGATGGGCTCATAGCCGAATCTGCCGTCTTTCAGGTCGAGGCTTCCCACCTTGTATATGGGCTTGCCGAGGTCGACCAGTACTTTTCTGGCCACGGCTCTGCCCAGGGTGAAGTCCATGTCGAGCGTGTCGTTGGGCAGGTGCAGGGTGACGTCGGCCTGGTGGATTGTGAGGCTGTCGGCGTCGATGCGCCACCGCAGGTCTGATGTCGTCGTGTCTACGGCTGCCGTGTCGCTCAGGGCGATGTCGAGACGGGCCTGGTTGAGGCGGGCGCCGTTCACCTCGACGGTCTCCTGTCCCAAGTCGATGCCTCTCGACTGTAGCCACAGTTCGTCGAAACTGCCCTTGATGCGCAGGTCGCTGATGAAGCCGTTGGTGTTCACCTTCGCCTGATGCAGCGAGAGTTCCTTGATCACCACTCGCTGTCGCAGCAGGGGGAGCAACCGCACGTTGGCTATCAGTTTGTGGACGTCGGCGATGGTGTCTCTCACCTGTGGCAGAGAGTCGTTTTGCTTGATCATGCGGAAGTCGTTGATACCCAGGTCGAGGGGCCACTCCAGGTTGACGTGTCCTACGGAGATGTCCATGCCTGTCTTCTCCGAGGCGATGGACGTCACCTTCTGCGCCACCCAGTTCTGAACGGGCGGCAGGTAGAGTAGGGCGGCAAGTATGACGAACAGCAGCAGGGGCGTGAGTACCGCTATCCCCAACCACTTGAGTAGTTTCTTCATCCGTTTTCACGAAAACCGATGCAAAAGTACAATAAAAAAGTGGAAAGTGATGGGTGGAAGGTGAAAATTTTCTCTGGCGGTAGCAAATTCTTCATTCTTCACTCTTCACTCTTCACTTTATATGGGGTGCGCAATGGCGTATCTCAACTGGCAGGGTCTCGACGCTGAGACTGTCGGCGGTGATGCGCAGTCGCACCATCGCGGCACGGGCGTTGAGAGGCTTCGGCTGGTCGAAGATGAAGTTGCCGATGCTGTAGTAGATCTTTCGGCCGCCATAGTCCTCGACACTCTGCAGGGTATGGGTATGGTGGCACACGAGCACGTCGGCGCCGGCATGCACGAGCATGTGGGCATCATGGCGCTGGCGGGGCACAGGCTCCAACTTGTGCTCCTGACCCCAATGGAGGCTGACGATGATGACGGCGGTGGAGTCTTGCTGGCGCAGACGGTAGACGCGTGCCAGCAGCGAGTCCATCGGCTCCTGGCTCACGCAGGGCTTGTCCGGCAGGTAGGCATAGTTCTCCAGGGCGAGTCGCAGCGACGGCACGAGCCACACCTTCCTCGGCTCTGAAGCCAACAAGACGGGCTCAGCGGCCTCCTGCATGTTCTCCCCAGCCCCGATGGGCACCATCCCCGATGCCAGAATGTTGTTCCTCGTATCGATGAGGCCTTCGCGCCCCTGGTCGATGGAGTGGTTGTTGGCGAGGTTCAGGTGGGTGATGCCGTGCTGCCTTAGGGTGTCGAGCCACTCGGGTTCGCCCCTGAAGATGAAGCGCTTGAAGACGGGCGACTTGATCTTCGTGGCCGGACACTCGAGATTGCCCACGACCACTTGTGCTGACTGAAACACGGAGTCGATACCATCCGAGAACAGATGGCCGACTCCGTGCTGCTCTATCACCTGGCGCACCCCGCGGTCGAGCAGGATGTCGCCGGTGAGGAGGATGGTGAGGGAATCGGTGGTGCGGGGGTTGGGTGGTACGGAGGTGCGAGAATGGCTTAAGGGCAGAGGGTAATCTCGTACCCCCGTACCCTCGTGCCCCCTTACCTCCGAAACACCGTACCCCAGCAGCAGGCTAACACCCAGAACTATAGAAAAACTCCTCATTCGCCTCGGGCAGTTTCTTCAGCGGCACGAACAGCGGATTCATCCACTCGGGCACACCCTTGTGGGCGTTCTTCTCCAACTGCTTCTGCCACTCCTCGTCGGTCAGGCGGGGTTCGCTGATGGGCTGGATGAACTCACGGTAACTGAACACGGCACCGCGGGTCAGATAGAGGTAACCGCCGATCTCGACCACGACATAGATCTCATCGGCATCGCCGACGGCCTCGAAGAGGATGGACTTCTCAGGATTGTTGTCGGCATTGGCGGTATAGACATCGGCCACGAGGGCTACCTTCTTGTCGGCTCCCTGCACGTCGCTCCAGCCCATGAGATACTGGTCTTCGCCGCGCACGAGGTCGAGGGAGATGTTCTCGAACGTGGCGCCGATGCACTTCAACTGGTCGTACTCCTCGTCGGCAGGCTCCTTTCCGGCCAACTCCTTCTCGCTGATGGCCAGCAGGAACTGGGCCTCCTCGCGCATGCGCTGGGTGACATCCTTCACTTTCTCCGTGAGCATATCCTCCTGTTTCAGCACCTTCTCCGTGTTGTCGAGCAGTTCGATGGCCTTCTTCCAGAAGCCTGTGTTGGGCTCCACGTAGCCTTTCACCACGGGCTCGGGTATCTCGTCGCCGCCACCACACTCGGCGCCCATCGGCTGCTTGGCGTAGAGGATGGCGTCGTGCTTCAGTTCGGCCCACGAGGCGAGCACGGCGTTCAGGTCTTTCTTGTCCCACTCGGGCGTCACCATGAAGTAGGGCATCTTCTCCTTGCCTTCCTTGTCGGTGAGCACTTTCAGCGTCTGCATCCATTGCGTGCAGGTGGTCTCGCTCCAGTCGATCTCGCCCATGCGCTTCTTCATGGCCTTGAGGCTGTCGCCGAAGGCTTTCCACTCGGTCTTCTCCTGCATCAGGATCTGCTCGGCTGAAGATACGCCCATGGCGGCGAAGAAGTCGAGGCCCTTGGGCACCGCCCGCCGGGTGGGCTTGCCGTCGTAGTCGACCATCTTCAGCAGTACCTCGGCGTCGGGCTGGTAGCGCTGGGGCATCACGTTGATCTTGTTGTGGCTGGTCTTCTCAAACTTCGGGCGGATGCGGGTCTGCTTGTTGCCGATGTCGGTGAGCGTGGCGGTGATCTTGGCGATGGCCTGGTCGTTGTGGATCAGGTCTTCCATCTGCAGGCCGGTCTTCTCCACCTCGGCCATCACCTGCGGCAGGCTGAGATTGTCAGACTGGCCCATCATCAGGGTGATGATGCTGTTCATGGTGTTGTAGAGTTTCTGGGTGGTCTTGTCGCGACCCAGGGCGCAGGCCTGCTGGACGGCGGCGAGCACCTCGTCTTCGTTCTGCATGCCGAAGGGGACGGTCTGCAGCCACATCATGCCGCGGAAGTATCGCTGCAGTTTCTCCGTGCGGGTGTAATGGCCTCGCGGACGGAAGAGGCTGTAGGGGAACATGATGTCGTGATAGTCTTCCATAAACTCGCTGGTGTTGTTGACGGCCTCCGTCGCATTCCTTACTTCCTCGGCCTCGATGGAACCAGCCTCGCGGTCGAAGATCCACTCGCCGGTGAACAGTTTGTGGGCGATGTTGTAGAACTCGGCGTTATGATGGGCCAGTGCTTTGACTTTCTCGTCGGCGCCCGACCATCTCTCCATGTTGTAGAGCAGTTCGTGCATGTTGCGGGTGAACTTGACGATCATCGGCAGCAACTTCTGCTCCTCGACCTCGCGGAGCGCGCAGTCGATGTAGAGGTGGTAGAGTTGCAGATAGAGGTCGGTGGTCACGAAGTTGGGGAACTGCGAGTAGTCGTTCTGCTCGTAGATGTTGAACAACTGGTCGTGGTCAGCGGGCACGATGGCGAAGCCGTCCTTGGCCAGATGCTGGCAGAGCAGCGAGTCGAACTCCTTGATCTGCGTGGGGTTGAAGAGGTTCTGCATGTTCACGCGCAGACCTTCGCCCGCCGCGAAGTTCTCTTTCTGCAGTTCGGCCTCGCGGGCTTGCATGCGGTCGATGAAGGCTTGCTCCTGATCGGTGAACTTGAGGGCCTCGGTGGCGATCGAGGCGCGGTAGTAGTAGTCGCGATACGATTCTTCGGGCTTCATCTCGACGGGGTCGAAATGGGTCGACTCGGCGAACTTGTACATCAGCGAGTCGTACCACGTGGTAGACTGGAAGATGCCTCTGAGGTAGGAGTCCTTGATGGGGAATCCCTTTCTGGCGGCAGGGGCGTAGCGCAGCAGGCTGATGTCGCTCAGGGGCAGGCCTGACACGTCCATGTCGTAGTCGATACTGTCGAGGAGGTTCTCGACGTTGATGTGCGAAACGGGCACACTGACAGCGCTCTGTTTCTGGCTGCAGGCCGTCATCAGCGCGGCCAGACAGACGATTAGGATAGATTTTGTCTTCATTGGCTTAAGTATTTAATGTTTAATGTTCAATCTTCAATGCCCAATCTTCATTGCTCAATCTTCAATGCTCAATCTTCAATGCTCAATCTTCAATGCCCAATCTTCAATGCTCAATGCTCAATGCTCAATGTTCAATGGTCAATGGTCAATGCTCAAAGTGCTTGAGGGCCGTCTCCTTGTCCACTCCTTTTATAATAAGGTGGTCGAACTTCATGCCGAAGCCGCTCCATTTGTAATCCGACACCGCAAAGAGCGAGTCGGTGGTCGATTCCAGGGCTCTTATCCTGCCGAGGCTGTCTCCGTCGGCTGGGGCCACATAGCGGAAGTCCTCGAGGTTGCCGCCTAGTTTCGACCCCAGCCACATCGGACGCACCAACTTCCTGCGGTGCATAGACGCAGTGGCTTTTGCATCAATCTGCTTAAATATAAAGAGCCTTTTCCCCAAGGGATAGAACCGTGTCTTCTTGATGACTCCCACCATCGCGTCCATGCTGCCGTCGCCGTCGACGTCGCCCGTCTGGAACTGATACACAGGGTAGGGCAGTCGCCATTCGTCGGCCTTCCTTCCGCCCGTCGCACGGAGCCAGTACAGGCTGTCGTGCTCCTTGCGCAGTTCATAGCCCTGACTCTCGACTCCTGTCTCCTGTCTCCTGTCTCCTGTCTCCTGACTCCTGCCTCCCATGGGCATTAACATCAGTAGCCATGCGGTGATAACGGTGATGATGGTTCGGTTCTGTTGCATATCGGTCACAAAGGTACGAAATCTTTTTTGAATTATGTATGCTTTTCCCTGACTTTTTTATTTTCCTCACGTGGCGGTAGTTTAAGGGATGCCTTCCACGGGAGTATAGTATGGCACTTTACGGTCGTTAAGATGCCTGTTATACCCCCTAAAGTGCCATCCCTTACTGTCGTGCAAGGCATCTCCATCACTCGTACAAGGCATCAGAACGACCCTTAGAAGGCATCCCTATGAACATACCCCCCTGTTTTGCCATGTCGAGATGGCAAAATAACGACTTTGGCAGAAGAACGGTCACACGGTCACAGCTGTGACCATGTGACCTCTGGGTGAAAAAGCATAGAAAAGTGTAAACAATTATCCATGTACAACATATATTAATTGATTTGTAAGTGCCTTACTTCCAATAATTTATGTTTATTATCAAGAGGAACTGTGTATTATAATCCGAATTTACTGTCTGACAAAATGGTCACATGGTCACACGTGTGACCGTGACCGTTTTTCCTGCCCAATCCCCATCCTTCAGCCATTGCATTTCTGTGATTAATGCGAGAACTGCGCTTACGTTCTATAGGCAGTTCGTTTTAGGGTTCGACATTATTCATGTTGTTTGGATAACACTCCAAAGGATTAGCATTCTCTTTCAGAAGTTTTCCGACATGTTCTCCAATAACCTGCAATCTCATGACAAATGACAGTATCATATTTTTCACCAAACTCAGACTTCTTCGGGCTTGAAGAAGAGCGTCCAGCGGTAAAGGTTGCAGCCGACGAAGTTGCCGAGCACCTCGCTGACGTAGACGATGAGGACATCGGTTTGGAGGAGTTGGTCGGCTGGCGAGACGAGGAAGTAGAAGGCGTCAGCGATGGAGTGGGCGAAGCCGCAGAGGATGAAGACGGGCACGCCCAGGAGCAGCGTCAGCATCTTGCCCTTGCGGGCGAACTCGACGGCGGTGGTCATGATGAATCCGCAGCCGATGGCCAGCAGGAAACAGGCCCAGGGACCTTTCGCCAGCCGCCCGGCAAGGATCTTCGAGGCAGGCTCGACGCAGTCGGGCTGGGCGTAGGCGATCATCCAGGCTGAGAGCAGACAGCCCACGATATTGCCCAGCAGCACCACGCAGAGCATCGTCCAGTCGCCCTGACGGCGGATGAAGCCCGCGGTGCCGGTATAGAGTTTCAGACCATAATAGACCACAGTAGTGAGGCCGAAGGCGAAGAGCACGGCGCCTGCAACGCCGCCCACACGCAGGTTGACCACGCATCCGATGGAGATGCAGATGCCGGCGAGGATGGCCAGCGGGAAGGTTTCACGGAGAAGTTTATGCATTGTTAGGGTTAGTTGTGACAGTTAATTCCTTGTGGTTAGACTTTGTGACTGGCCTATTTGGGGACAAGCGCCTGCCAGAGGGCGTCGGCGGGTACGGGCGCCTCGACGACGAGGGGCTCCTTGGAGACGGGGTGGATGAACTCCACGCGGCGGGCCATCAGCGAGATCGAGCCGTCGGGGTTGGAGCGCGGAGCGCCGTATTTCAGGTCGCCCTTGATGGGACAGCCTATCGCCGCCAACTGACAGCGGATCTGATGGTGGCGCCCCGTCATGAGGTTGACCTCGAGCAGCGTGTAGTGGTCGGAGTGGCTGATGGCGCGATACTTCAGGATGGCCTTCTTGGCGTGGGGCTTCTCTTGCGTGTAGGCATAACTCTTGTTCTGCTTCTCGTTGCGCACGAGCCAGTGCTCCAGCGTAACAAAGCCCCCTAAGTTAGGGGGTTGGGGGGCTGAAGAACCATCAGCCTTATGCTTGTTCAGACCCCTGTTGTCCCCTAACTTAGGGGACTTTCCCACAATCGCCCAATACGTCTTGTGCACCTCGCCCTCGGCAAACATCTTGTTCAGACGGGCAAGGGCCTTCGATGTGCGGGCGAAGACCACCAGGCCGGATACAGGACGGTCCAGGCGATGGGCTACGCCAAGGAAGACGGCACCAGGCTTCTGGTATTTCTCCTTGATATAGTCCTTCACAATATCAGAGAGGGGGCGATCGCCAGTCTTGTCGCCCTGTACGATCTCCCCGCTCTGTTTGTTGACGATGATGATATGGTTGTCCTCGTAAATGACCTCCATAATGGTCAATCTTCAATGTTCAATCTTCAATGATCAATGGTCAATGATCAATGTTCAATGGTCAATGGCCTACATGTTCATTCCGCCGTCGACCTGAATCACCTGGCCGCTGACATAACTCGACATGTCTGAGGCGAGGAACGTGGCCACGTTGGCGATGTCCTCCACCTGTCCGCCGCGACGCAGGGGAATCTTCTGGATCCACTCCTTGCGGATGTCGTCGGGCAGAGCCTGCGTCATGGCCGTGTCGATGAAGCCTGGGGCGATGGCGTTGGCACGGATGCCCTTCGGTCCCATCTCCTGGCCGATCGACTTGGCGAGGGCGATCAGACCGGCCTTCGAGGCAGCGTAGTTGGCCTGTCCGGCATTGCCATGCACGCCTACCACAGAGGCCATGTTGATGATCGAACCGCCACGCTGGCGCATCATCACAGGCACGCAGGCATGGATGAAGTTGAAAGCCGACTTCAGGTTGACGGCGATCACGGCATCCCATTGCTGTTCTGTCATGCGGAGCATCAGCCCGTCCTTGGTGATGCCGGCATTGTTGACGAGGATGTCGATGGATCCGAACTCCTCTTTCACGGCCTTGACCACCTCTTCCGTCTGAGCGAAGTCGGCAGCGTTAGAAGCATAACTCTTGGCCTTCACGCCCAGGGCTGCGATCTCCTGCTCCGTCTCCTCATTGACTGCGAGGTCGGTGAATGCGATGTTGGCGCCCTCAGCGGCGAACTTTAGTGCGATAGCCTTTCCGATACCGCGTGCAGCGCCAGTGATCAGCGCTGTCTTTCCTTCTAATAATCCCATGTTGATTTACGATTAATTTATTGATGATTTACTGATGTTTTATACCTTTTCACTTTTTCACCTTTTCACCTTTCCACCTTTACTTGTTAAGTTTTCCCAGGGCGCCGTAGACCACCTTGGCCACCTGCGGCTTGGTGTCTTCCTCTTTCATGCCGTGGGCGATGCGCCCGTAGATATAGGGCACTTCGAGGCCCTTGATACAATAGTGCGTGATGTCGGCCACGAGTTCGATGTTGTCAATGTCAAACTCGCCGTCCTCCTTGCCTTCGGTATAGACCTTGCGGAACAGTTCGATCTCGGCATCGTCGAAGCGCTTGCGAACCTTCTCCACCATCCAGATGTTACGGAAGAATTCGGCTCGCAGGTTACCGTTTCTGACCACCGTCTCGCGGATCATGCTCAGGTGGGTGTAGATGAGTTCGATGATTTTTTCCTGAGGGCGGATCTTGCGCGCTGCCACCTCGTCGAGTTTGTCGCTCAGGCGCTCCAACTCGCTCTCTATGACGGCATAGTAGATCTCATCCTTCGACTTGAAGTAGGTGTATAGCGTGCGTCTGCCCTTGCCCGAAAGCATGGCGATGTCGTTCATCGTGGTGTTCTCCAGACCGTTCTTGGCAAACAATTGTCTTGCCACGTCCACGAGTCTTTGTCGCGTCTTTGATATTGACATGTCTTGGTCCTCCTTTTGTTTGGTTTTAAATTGCACACTATGCTATCTGTGTGCAAAAGTACATAAATCCTTTTAATTACACAAGAAATTTGGGAGGAAATATTGCAATTTGGGCAAATTCTTAAAAAAAACGCATAAATATTTGCGTAATTCAAAAAAAGTTAGTACCTTTGCACCCGCTTAGAAAAAATGACATCGCGGAGTGGAGCAGTTGGTAGCTCGCCAGGCTCATAACCTGGAGGTCGCACGTTCGAATCCTGCCTCCGCAACTAAGGTAAGAAGCGCAAGCCCGAGGGTCTGCGCTTCTTTTCGTATGGTGCCGCTTAGAACTGCTCCAGTATTCGTATGCGCTCTTCCGTGCTCGGATGGGTGGCGAAGAGTCCGCTCACAAATTCCATCAGTCCGTGGGCCATCTGCTTGGGGTGGATGATGTACATCTGCGCAATGTCCTCGCGCTCAACGTCGCCGAGGCCGGGGTTGTTGGAAATCTTGCGGAGTGCCGAGGCCAGCGCCAGGGGATTGCCGCAGAGTTCTGCACCGCCTGCATCGGCCATGTACTCCCGTTTGCGGGAGATGGCAAATCGGGTGAGCATCACGAAGAGATAGGCGATGCCGGCGCAGATGGCTCCGATGATCATGATCGCCATCGTGGAGAGGCCGTTGTTCCGTTCGTTGCGATTGCTGCTGCCGAAGCCGCCGAACCACATGCGGTTGTAGATCATCCTGACCACCAGCGTCAGCACGGTGGAGATGATGCCCACGAAGATGATGCTCGTGATGAGCAGGCGGGTGTCGCGGTTGCGGATATGCGTCAGTTCGTGGCCGATCACGCCTGCCAGTTCCTCATCGTTCAGACGGTCCAGCAAGCCTGTCGTCACCGTGACGGTATACGAGTTCTTGTCGATACCGCTGGCAAAGGCATTCAGTTGCGGATCGTCGACGACGTTCACCTTCGGCATGTCCATCCCGCAGGCCATGCAGAGATTCTCCACGATGTTATACACCCTCGGATTCTCCCTGCGCATCAGCGGCTGGGCGCCGACGGCCTTCTGGATCATCTTCGTGTTGCTGAAGTAGGCGATGGCGAACCAGATGGCCACACCGCCGATCACGAAGGGGACAACCTTGGAAAAGGTCCAGTTGACGGAGTCGGCATCCAACTGGTTGACGAAGTAGCCTGCCTGATCGTAATAGCCCGTGCTGAAATAGTTGACGATAGCCAGGAACACCCAGATCATTCCCAGCAGGATGACCGGGAAGGCGATGAGCAACAGCGTGCTCTTCATGTTGTTGCTCTTGATCTGGCTCTGTATGCCTACGTATTTCATCCGCCCTTAGAATTTGATTTCGGGAGCCTTCTCGACGGCGGCACGCTCTTCCTTGGGAATCTCGAACATCGGCTCCTTCTGGAATCCGAACATGCCTGCGAAGATGTTCGACGGGAAGGTCTGCACGGCATTGTTCAGTTCGCGGGTGGCGGTATTGAAGTAGCGGCGGGTAGCGGCGATCTTGTTCTCGATGTCGGAGATCTCTTCCTGCAACTGGAGGAAGTTCTGGTTGGCCTTCAACTCAGGATAGGCCTCGACGGAGACCTTCAGTCCGGCGAGGGCACTCGACAGGGCGTTCTCGGCCTGGATCTTGTCGTTGATGCCTGTGGCGCTCATCGCGGCGGCACGAGCCTGCGTCACGCGCTCCAGCAGTTCCTTCTCATGCTGGGCATAGCCCTTCACGGTGGCCACGAGTTGGGGAATCAGGTCGTGGCGCTGCTTCAACTGCACGTCGATGTTGGCGAAGGCGTTCTCACGATTGTTGCGTAACTTCACGAGGTTGTTGTAGATGCTGATGCACCAGACGACGAGGAGCACCACTACTACGAGGATGATGATAAGTGTCATAGTCTAAAATGTTTAATGTTTGATGAATCTGACGGCAAAGGTACAATCAAAAGTTGTAAAGTCGTATATATTTTAAGAAATATTACAAAATAAAATCTGGTCGCCAGTTCTATGCCCTGACAACCAGACTTGTATAGTTCTGAAAATAGAATGCTTACTTCATCATCGCCATAACCTTCTTGTAGTACCTGTTGGTGGCACGAATGCTGTACTTGACACCACCATTCCAGGAACGGATAGCCTTTTCGATGCTATTCTCCGGGTTATAATGTGATTGAATTAACAGGAACATCTCCTTCGACTTGGCTACGCTGTAGCGGTCGGCCATCGTGTAGCGCTTCTTACTCTTCTGCTTCTTGAGAATCTCATTGCAATCCTTCACCAGAATCGGAGTAATCTGCATGGCGCCTACTGAGTTTCCACTCACGGCTTTGGGATTTCCTTCGCTTTCTACTTGAATAATCGCATCCATTACTGGATTCCAGTTGACACCTGACGCTTTTGTGCTCTTGCTGGTGTTGCCTCCTGCTGTTGCGGCTGTTGCAATCATAGCCAGAGCCATCAGGCTCACACTTACTTTCTTAATAACTTGAATCATATTCTCTATACTTTAGACGGTTCTCATCACGAGTACCGTGTTATCCTTTAGATTTCTCTTAAAAAAGCGACGTCACGTCGATTTCGGGTGCAAAGTTACGGAGAATCAATAAGTTAGCCAAATATTTTTGGGATTTTTAAGAAAATTGTGTGCGCACACTGATTTAAATCAATTACTCTAAGTCGACGACGGTGATGCCTGCGCCGCCGAACTGCACATGCTCGTCGCGGTAGTGGACAACGTTGGGGATGGTGGCCAGATACTGGCGTATCAACTGTCGCAGGACGCCTGTACCCGTGCCGTGCAGGATCCTCACTCTGGGCATGCCTACGAGGATGGCATCGTCGATGAAGTAGGTGACGGCGTTGATGGCCTCGTCGCCCCGCATGCCTCTCACGTCAAGGTCTTGGCGGAAGTTGACCTTGCGATTGTCTATCACGTCGCGCGTATCTTTCGATACCATACCGTACGAGCCTGCGATGTTGCTGTTGCGCTCTTCGGCCTTCGAGAGTTGGGGCTTCGGCTTCTCGGCATGCTCCAGACGGTCGGCTCGCATCTTCGTGCGCATGCCGCCGAAGATGACCACTGCCTGACTGCCGCTGATGCTCTCGATCTCGCCTACGGAGGTGAGGCCCTTGATGCGCACGGTGTCGCCAGGCTTCAGTGGTGAGAGGTGAGAGGTGAGAGGCGAGAGATTACCATCAGCATTAAGTGTATTCTCATTCCTCTTTCCACTTTCTTGCGTCCCTTCGGTAGCATGCGTCCTTCGGCCGAGCGCATCTTTCCTCGCAAGTTTTTCTGCCTTCCGCTTCTCGCGGCGCTCCTTGCGCTCCTGTATCTGGCGGATCTTGCGGGCGATGGCCTCGTCGTTGTCGCGCGTGTCGATGGTGTCGAGTTCCTCCTTGAAGTTGTTCAGTTCTTCGCGCGCCTGGCGGGTGCGCTCCTTCTCGGCCTGTGCCTCGCGGATCTCGCGGATGGCGTTCTCGATCTTCTTGTTGCTCTCGCGCAGCAGTTCCTCTGCCTGCTCCTTCGCCTTGCGCAGTATCTCCTTGCGCTGGCGCTCTATCTCGTTCAGTTCGTCCTCATAGCGGTTGATCTTGCTCTCCAGCGATTTCTCGTGCTGGTGGATGGTCTGCCGCTTCCCCTCCCAGTAGCGCTTGTCGCGCACGATGTCCTGCAGATACTTGTCGCTCTGGATGTAGTCTGAGCCCACGATGTCGCTCGCGTCTTGGATCACCTCCTCGGGGATGCCGGTCTTGCGGGCAATCTCGATGGCGAACGAACTGCCGGGCTGACCGATGGCCAGTTGGAACAGTGCCTGCATCTCATGGCGGTCGTAGAGCATCGCGCCGTTGACCACGCCCGGATGCCCTTCGGCAAACTGCTTCAGGTTCTGGTAGTGGGTGGTGATGACGCCGAACGACTGTCGCTGCCAGAACTGCTTCAGCATGGCTTCGGCGATGGCGCCGCCGATGGTGGGCTCCGTGCCGCTGCCGAACTCGTCTATTAATAATAATGTACGCGCGTTAGCCTGACGCATCATCTGCTTCATGTTCATCAGATGGCTCGAGTAGGTCGAGAGGTCGTTCTCGATGCTCTGCTCGTCGCCGATGTCGATCATGATGTGCTCGAAGATGCCCGTCGTCGAACGGTCGCCAACGGGGATGCTGAGGCCGCATTGCAGCATGTACTGCAGCAGTCCGACGGTCTTCAGGCATACCGACTTTCCGCCGGCGTTGGGTCCGCTGATGATCAGCAGCCGGCCGATATTCTTCGGAGGTGCGGGGGTGCGTGGGTGCGTGGGTGCGAGATTACCTTCTGCGGTTGGAGTATTCTCGTGCCCCCGTGCCCCCGTGCCTTCGTACTCCCGGTCAGGGCCTCCCTGGAGCCTGATGTCCAGCGGTACCACCTTCTTCCCCTGCTTCTCCAGCGACAGTTGCAGCAACGGGTGGATGGCTCTTATCCAGTCGATGTGCGGCTCGTCTTCCACCGTCGGCTCGTAGGCCTTGGTCAGTTCGGCCCATTGTGCCTTCGCCTGAATCAGGTCGATGGCGGCCAGGAGTTGGTAGGAGTCGAGTATCTCTTTCGCGTGGGGCCTCACCTCGTCGGTGAACATGGTCAGGATGCGGATGATCTCGCGGCGCTCGGCGGCCTCCAGTTCGCGCACCTTGTTGTTGGCCTCTACCACTTCGGTAGGCTCGATGAACACGGTCTTGCCGGTAGCCGACTCATCGTGAACGATACCGTTGATACGTCGCTTCACCTGGGGCGCCACGGGTATCACCAGCCTGCCGTCGCGCATGGCGGGGGCGGCGTCCTTGTCCACGAGACCGTCCTTCTGTGCGGCGTGCAGTATAGTATATAATGTACGTGAGATGCTGCCCTGGGTCTTCTCCAGGTCGTGGCGGATGCCGGCCAGGGTCATCGAGGCAGAGTCCTTGATCTTGCCGAACTTGTCGAGGATCGAGTCGATGCGGCGGATGATGGCGGGGAAGGTCACCACGCCCTCCGTCAGGCGATAGAGCGCAGGGTAGGGGTGTTCGGTGGTATCCTCGTACCCCCCCTCCGTACCTTCGTGCCCCCGGCTAAGATAACTGACAATATCTGCTATCGTTTGCATCGAGCGCCTCAGGTCCCACACCTCGTCTTCCTCCAGGTGCGTGCCCTCCAAGCGGATACGGGCGACGGCCTCGCGCACGTCAAAGAAATACTGCATCGGGAAGTCGCCTTTCTCTTCCTTCAGGCGGCGGAATTCACTCACCTGAAGGAGCCATTCGTTGATCTGCCGGGCATCTGTGGAGAAGGCCATTTCGTCTACCTTCTCCTTGCCCAGCGTACTGAGGCAGCGCTCTTTCAGCAGCCTCCGTATCTCGTCGAATCCTAGTTTGCGTTCGAAGTTATTCGGATAAATCACGGTGCAAAGATACGAATAAACGGGCGATTTTCCAAATAAATTGTAAAAAGTTGCCATAAAATTTGCTTATTTCACAAATTCTCTGTACCTTTGCACCCGCTTTCGAGACAGCGAAGCACTGGAGAGATGGTAGAGTGGTCGATTACAGTAGTCTTGAAAACTACCGTACCGAGAGGTACCGGGGGTTCGAATCCCTCTCTCTCCGCCAACATTTCTGATAATCAGTAAGTTAGAAATTTGCACCCAGTTTTGCACCCACTTTTAGTGTAAGCTGGGTGTTTTCTTACACCCACTTTTGTTTCAGAAACTTACGAGTACCATCATATCATCATTTCCTATATAAATATTTCCAGATGGATATTGCTTCATCGCTGAACTGAAGCTTTCTTTCTGACTCTCGGACGATTCGGAGTATACGGCTTTCGCTAAGGGAATTCTTTTCGGCAATCCTTTTGGTGGAGAGCCGCTTTGTCTGCAGGCCATAGTAGGCACAGAGAATGTCCGTTTCCTGCTCAGTGAGTGTATTGCGAATCATCGTGAATACCTGGTGAAGCAGTTCACCACGCTCTACCTGAGTGTCATGCTATGCCTAACAGTTCTATTTCAAAGATGAGTATGGAGCCACCGGGAATGCCGGGCTGTGAAAATTTGCCATAGCCCATTTCGGCAGGAATGTATATCTCCCACTTGTCGCCGATGTGCATCTGCTGCATGGCGATAATCCAGCCCTCGATCAAGTCACACAGACGGCAAGCCAACGGCACACCGCCACGGCTGCTGTCGAACTGTTTACCATCGATGGTATTACCCGTGTAGTGTGCCGTGATGATACTCCGAACTGTTGGTGTGGCACTCGATTGGTTGCCTTCACTCAGCACTTTATAGTAGATTCCCTTGGGCAGAGCCTTGACACCCTTCTCTTTAGCCTTCGCCTCCAACCAATCCTTGTTGGACTGTATATAATCTCTTTTAGCCATAATCCTATGATTTCCAACGCCAAGTCTTCCTGACGAGTGTTGTTATTGTATGTTTGATAGTACGCAGATGGAAATTCTTACCCATCACAATCAGCAATACAGCAGAAAGGATAAGCACGATTCCAACGGCAAGTCTGAACGTAAATAATTCACCAAAGACCAGCACGCCGATGGCTACAGCCGTCAATGGTTCCAAGGCTCCCATGATAGCCGTAGGTGTGGCTCCTACCTCATGAACGGCTATAGTCATGAATACCAGCGACAGGACCGTTGGCACCAACCCCAGCCAACAGGCAAAGAACCATGCTGGGGGAGATGGCGGCAACATCAGATGCAAGTCGGGCGAAGTAAATGAATAGGCCAGCAGACACGTCATGCATATCAGCAACACATAGAACGTAAGTTTCAATGTCGACATACGGATACTCGACTGGTTGACTATCACAATATAGACGGCATAGGTCAGCGACGAAACCATCACCAACAGCACCCCTATCATACTGAGCGAGATGCCTGCATCACCCTTGTATAGTAGACCGATACCAATCAAGGCAAGGATGATGGAAGTAATGGTTGTAGCCGTAACCTTCTCTCTGAAAAATGTGGCCATAATGACAGCTACCATCACAGGATAGACAAAAAGGATGGTAGAGGCAATTCCCGCATCCATGTAATGGAAACTCTGGTAATAGGTCAGGCTGGATGCAGCCATCAAAGCTCCGAGGCTGGTCATCGTCATTAATTCGGTCCTTGTAACTGCAAAACTTTTACGATTAGCAATAAGGACAACACCCAGTATTACCGTAGCTATAGAAAAACGAAAGAAAAGGACGGACGACGTATTCACCCCCTCCGCATAGAGCGGCAAAGCTCCTAACGGGTTGGTGCCGTAACAGACAGCAGCCAGTATGCCGCAGATGATTCCCTTATGTTTCATTCTCCAACTATCGTTACTACCAACTCTCTGGAACCACCGAAATTGCGGTACTCGCAGAAATAGATACCCTGCCAAGTACCAAGGTTCAATCGTCCGTCAGTAATAGGAATAGTGATGCTCACACCACTCAGCGTGGACTTGGCATGAGCAGGCATATCATCAGCTCCCTCCAAGGTATGCTCGTACTCTGGACGGTTCTCGGGAACCAGACGGTTGAAGATGGTCTCCATATCCACGCGAACATCAGGATCCGCATTCTCGTTGATACTCAGCCCGCAACTGGTATGCTTTGTGAAAATGTTCACGATACCAGTCTTCGGTAGTTTTGGCAACTGGCTCAAAATCTCACTCGTCACCAAGTGGAAACCTCTGCGTTTCGGTTTCAGGATTATCTCTATTTGCTGTACCATATCATTTATTCCTTTGCCAAGTCCTCATTCAGCATCGTCTTGAGGATGGTAATCTTCACTTTCTTCATAAATGTTCCTAATTGTTGGTACAAAAGTACAGAAATTCGGGCAGAAATGAGTAACTTTGCCCTCAATTACAACAAAGTTTAAGAGAAACAATGGATCAATTTGAAGAAAAACTGCACCAAGATCTGCACCAGTTCCTGCAGTCAATGAAGGAGGTTAATGAACGTCTTCCGGAGTGTCCCGATGTAGAAGACAAATGGGAAGAGATAGCCAAGGCTTACATTCCTGACGGCATTCGTGAGTTTCAGGACTTTCCATCTGCCTCACTTGGCTGGATGATGTATATCGGTATGGCTGTAGCCAAGATGTGGGACACTGAATGGGACATCTATTCCAAGATTGAAGACCTCTATGGCTACATGCGCGACAAGCAGGGCTACGATTCAATGGACGAATATATCCGTGAAGATGTCCTTTTGCTGCAAGGTGTTGACTACACCGTTCTGGAGAAAGTCACTGGCGAGTGTGCCTCACGGGTCTACAATGCCCTGATGCACCAGCGTATAGAGCCTGGAACCAAGGAGGCTTTCGATGCCTATGTCTCATGCCTTCACCAACTCTACCTCTTTGGAGCTGCTATGCAGTTGAAACGTATGGGCTATCACATGACTAAGATGTAATCGACGTAAGTCGCTTGCCAAAGCAAGAACTGATGAACGACCAGAGCTACCTACATATCGCCCTCATCTACCTCGCTGTCATCAACGTGGTCACTTTCTTCATGTACGGTATCGACAAGTGGAAAGCTAAGAAGTCCAAGTATGGTGTCCCAGCTATTATCATTGTTCAACTCGCATTAATCGTCTATTTTATAATAACAATAACAATATGAAAAGTTTTAAGTCAACAGCGTGGATTCTTCCACAACCAGTGCTGATCATCGGCACTTATGATAAGAACGGTAAGCCCAATGCAATGAATGCAGCTTGGGGTGGTCAGTGGGATATGCACGAAATCATTATCTCACTCGGTTCTCATGCTACAACAGACAACCTTGCTGAAAACCCTGAATTTACGGTTACTTTCGCTACTGCCGACACCATGATAGCTTCTGACTATGTAGGTATCGTTAGCGGCAGGAACACACCGGACAAAATGGAAAAGACCGGTTGGACTATTGAGAAGGCTCCCAATGTCAATGCACCTGTATTCAAGGAGTTTCCAATGACGCTCGAATGTCGGGTTAAGCAGAAGATAGACGAAAGCGAGACAGGCTATTATCTCGTTGCAGAAATCGTCAATATCCTTTGTGATGAAAAGTACCTGGCAGAAGATGGGAAGCCAGATGTGGAGAAAATGGAACTTATCACATTCGACCCGGTACATCATACTTACATACAGTTGGGAAAGACTGTTGGTAATGCATTCTCAGACGGTAAACAGTTCTTGGACGAGCCAAGCGGCAAAGTCGAGCGGAAATGAGCTTCATCAAGTGGGAGGCAGGCAGTGTACTTCCTGAATCAGGCAAGGGTATGGAGCACATGGCATCTTTTGACTACGGCTATAAGATTGCCGCAGTTCGCGACTGGCTGTTCATGCAGAGTAAATAGACTTTGACAAATCTAAACCGACCGATGCAGAGATTATATATTGAGCGCTTCTACTTGAATAGGGCCGATGACGAGTACCCTATGACAGTGCGCATCATTCTGCAGATGAAAGATGATGTGGATAGGCATCTGTTCGAGGAAGCAGTTGCAGCAGCACAGACGAGATACCCTTACCTGTGTGTCAAACTTGGTGTCGAACGCGATGCTGACGGCAGCGAGCACTATGTCTATCACGACAATCCACGGCCTTGGAAAGTCTCGGGCTGTCGTCAGCCCGTATGCTTGTGCAGTGAAGAAGCCAATGAGCATCTGATGGCATTCGCGTGGTGGGACGATTGCGTGGCATTGGATTTCTTTCATGCGCTCATCGACGGGACTGCCGCCTATCGCATCCTCAAGACA